>OGIM01000057.1_pt1 | contig 60498 bp, 46 predicted proteins | sample 1571801 | NCBI WGS metagenome assembly OGIM01 (sample SAMEA2582106, study PRJEB24529) | metagenome | biome: Human gut stool | place: China | collected 2011
AAACTGTGTTAAACTACTTTTTATTGTAGCTTGACACAGTTTAGTTTACACTCTCTAATAAGCCTATTTTAGAGGGGGGGGTGTAATTTAAACTGTGTCAAATAACTTTTGTTGTAACTTGACACAGTTTAGTTTACACTCTCGTTTAGTTTCACTCTCCTCAACTATTCTTCTTCATCAGATTCTTCTTCATCCTCGTATCGGGATTTTCCTTCTGAATATCCTTCATCATATCCACATTCATAACCTTCTTGGTACTTTGTTTCATAGTAATCATAGTAACTACTAGAATCATCATAGTTTGCACCGTGACTATAGCCATTCCTACCATCATCCATACCTTGTTCATACCCATCATCATACCCTTCATCATAGGCATCATCTGGTTTTTTAGCTCTACTATATCTTACTGGTTCAATTTGTTGTACTGGTTCAATTTGTTGTACTGGTTCAGAATATGTAGGTGTATAGTTAGATGGTGGAGTATATGGTACGCTAGTCTGAGTAGCAGGAGTTGTGTTACTACTGCTACCAGAACTGTTTTGGGAAATATTCATAGCTATCCAAGCTACTGCACCAATAGCCATTAACATAAAGTAACAGCCACATCCATTATTATCATCCATTTTCTTTTTCTTCTTTACCTATTTTATTAGAATCCTCACTTGTGAAAATATATCTAAGACTGTTTTTAATTAGATATACACCAGTTATAGCCATTAAACCTAAATAAAATAGCCATTAAACCTAAATAAATAGGAGCGGCAGACATTCCACCTCCACCATTTCCAGAATAGTCATTAGTCCAATTTGCAGACAAATCTGATAATCTTGCAAAATGGCTATCAGAATCAAATAGGCACAAAACAAATGCTAATACGCCTAATATAGGTGGAATCAGAAAGAATGTTCCTAAAATGCATTCCACTCTTTTCTCTTTTAAAATTGCTTTATTTTCCATACTTTTCCAACTTATTAAATTCTACTTAAAAACTCTATTTCACTAAGAATCTCTATATCTTGCCCTTTATCTAATAAGGCTTTGGCTTTCTCTTGTTTTTTACTCATTCCATCCTCTCCAACAACACGATAATCTTGCTGTCCAACTACTAACACTTCTGTCTTCTTAGTTACAGAATCAGAAGGAATACCACCAACATCTTTAATCTTCTGTAGCAGTTCTTTTCTAGTACCATAGCTACAAGTTCCAGTAAAGCAAACATTCTTACCATAGAAGTAGTTACCTTCATCTGCTAATTCTGGATGCTCCTCTAGACTTTCTAACATTTCTGTTTTACTCTTCTTATTTATAGCTAAATGTGCTATGAAGGTATCAGGTGCAAATTTACCTCTATGAAAATGGTACTTTTCTTCCAGTTCCTCCAGAGTGCTACCATCCATATCTAAGCACTTCAATAACAATTTAGCGCAACCTGCTGAATCATTATCAGCTTTATGATGTCCATCAAACTCTATACCTAGATAATTAAGTACCACATCTAAAGAATAGCTATAGCAGCCTTTAACTATGTATCTAGCGATTCTCAAAGTACAAAAGTAATCAAATGTAGGATATTCTATCTGATAGTTATCTAAGGCATCACGCAAAGCATACATATCAAATGAAGTATTGTGTGCCACTACAATCTTATTCTTTAAATATGGATATACCTCTTTCCATACATCAGGAAATTTAGGGCTATTCTCGGTGTCTTCTGGTTTGATACCGTGAATATGTATATTGAAGGCATCATAGTCGTTTCCTTCTGGTTGTACGAGCCAACTTTTAGAAGGTTGTAAGATACCATCTACTACTTCTGTTATACCAATTTGGCAGATGCTACTTCTATCTGCATTGGCGGTTTCAAAATCTATCGCAACAAAATTATTCATATTGCTTTGAATTGTTAGTTTGTAAATATGTCGCAAAAGTAACGAAAATATTACTACCATAGAAATGCTAGCCAATTATTTAAACTTCTTTAAACCTTCCGCTCTGTTAATTTATACAAAAGCTCTATTGGTCTATCAAAATTAAGTAGTATCTTTGCAACGTGTTTGTGAACAAAAAGCGTGAACCAAGTTTAAAAGAGGTTGCAAAAATGCTTATAAATAAAGGAAATAACAAGTTTTTCGGCAAAGATACTCTTTTTTCTCGAAAAATTGTTGTATTTTTGCCATAAATTAATAAAATAAGTATTAAAAGCTATATATGAGCGACGAAATTAAAGATAAAAACGGTCTTGAAGAGGAAAAATCGCCAAATTTGGAAAATTCTTCTGCAGAATCTGAACAGGATGCTGCAGAAGATGCCAACGAGGAGATTTCGACCGAAGAACATTCCGATTATAAGCCGGTGAACCGATTCGATGCTTCTGCTGTACATCACCTCAGCGGAATGTATCAGAACTGGTTCCTCGACTATGCATCGTATGTGATCCTCGAGCGTGCCGTTCCTCATATTGAGGATGGTTTGAAACCGGTACAGCGACGCATCCTCCACTCTATGAAGCGCATGGACGACGGAAGATACAACAAGGTTGCCAATATCGTGGGACATACCATGCAGTTTCACCCTCATGGTGATGCGTCTATCGGAGATGCTTTGGTACAGATGGGACAGAAAGACCTGCTCATCGATACGCAGGGTAACTGGGGAAACATTCTTACGGGCGACCGTGCTGCAGCTCCCCGATATATCGAGGCACGCCTCTCTAAGTTTGCTCTCGACGTGGTTTTCAATCCTAAAACCACCGACTGGCAACTCTCTTATGATGGTAGAAACAAGGAGCCTATCACGCTCCCTGCCAAATTCCCGTTGCTCCTGGCACAAGGTGCCGAGGGTATTGCCGTGGGATTGAGCAGTAAGGTTTTGCCACATAATTTCAATGAGATTTGCGATGCTGCCGTCCACTATCTCAAGGGCGAGCCATTCCAACTCTATCCCGACTTCCCTACAGGCGGTGCCATCGATGTAAGCAAATACAATGATGGACAGCGAGGTGGCGCATTAAAGGTAAGAGCCAAGATAGACAAGCTCGACAACAAGACACTCGTTATCAGCGAGATACCATTCAGCAAGACTACAGGCAGCCTCATCGATTCTATCACCAAAGCGGTAGAAAAGGGTAAAATAAAAGCACGCAAGGTAGATGACGTTACTTCGGCAAATGTTGAGATTCTTGTGCATCTGGCACCAGGAACCTCATCAGATAAAACGATGGATGCACTCTACGCATTCAGCGATTGCGAAATTAATATCTCGCCCAACTGCTGTGTCATCGAAGACAACAAGCCTGTATTCCTCACCATCAGCGATGTGTTGCGCCACAGCGTAGACCGCACAATGGGATTGCTGCGCAAGGAGCTGATGATCAGAAAGGGTGAATTAGAGGAACAGCTCTTCTTCTCTTCTCTCGAACGGATTTTCATCGAGGAACGCATCTACAAGGAGCGAAAGTTTGAGCAGAGTAAGAGTCAGGATGAGGTTGTTGCCTTCATCGATTCAAAACTCGGACCATTCAAGGACAAACTCTTTACTGCCGAAGTAGACGGTAAGGGTATGGTAGAATATGCCTTCCATCGGGAAATTACCCGCGAGGACATCCTCAAACTCCTGGAAATCAAGATGCAGCGAATCCTTAAATATAATAAGGATAAGGCAGACGAACTGCTGATGAAGATTAAGGCAGAACTTGCTGAGATAGAGAACGACCTGGCTCACATGACCGATGTAACCATCAACTGGTTTGAATATCTCAAGGGCAAGTATGGAAAGAACCATCCTCGCAAAACAGAAATCAGAAACTTCGATACCATTGAGGTGACTAAGGTGGTAGAGGCTAACCAGAAACTCTATATCAACCGTCAGGAAGGATTCGTTGGTACAGGGTTGAAGAAGGATGAATTCGTATGCAACTGCTCCGACCTCGATGACATCATCATCTTTTATAAGGATGGTAAGTTTAAAGTCACCAAGGTAGCCGACAAAATATTCGTTGGCAAGAATATCCTCCATGTACAGGTATTCAAGAAGAACGACAAGCGCACCATCTACAACTGTGTTTACCGCGACGGCAAACAAGGCGATTACTTCATCAAGCGATTCAACGTAACCGCCATGACCCGCGACAAGCTGTATGACATCACCCAGGGTACACCTGGCAGCCGCGTCATCTACTTCACCGCCAATCCGAATGGAGAGGCAGAAATCATCAAGTGTACGATGGAGCCCGACCTGACGAAGAAGCGCCAGAGCATCTTCCTGGAGAAGGATTTCTCAGACATTCTGATCAAGGGACGTGCTGCCAAAGGAAATCTCCTGACCAAGCGCACCATTCGCCGCATCGGTCTGAAGAGTCACGGTCACAGCACGTTAGGAGGCAGAAAGGTTTGGTTCGATCCAGACGTAAACCGCATCAACTACGATGAGAACGGACGATTCCTGGGCGAATTCAATGATGATGATTCTATCTTGGTTGTACTCGACAATGGTGAATTCTACATCACCAATTTCGATGTCAACAACCACTACGAGGACAACATCATCCGCTTAGAGAAATGGGATGAGCATAAGATATGGACGGCTATCCTCTACGATGCCGACAATCAGGGATATCCATACATCAAGCGGTTCACGATGGATGCCACCAAGCGCCATCAGAATTTCATGGGCGAAAATCCTAACTGCAAGCTCATTTTGCTTACCGATACGGTTTATCCACGCATCAAGGTTACTTATGGCGGTGTGGATGCCATCCGTCCTGCCGAAGAAATCGATGCCGAACAGTTCATTGCGCAGAAGAGTTTCAAGGCAAAGGGTAAGCGTCTCACGACATTCAAGATTGACAGCATAGAAGAACTGGAGCCAACCCGATTCCCAGAACCTCCTTCTGAGGATAATGATGAGGAACCGGATGGTTCTGACTCAGAGAATGAAGGTGAAAACCTTGATCCAGATGCTGGCAAAAGCGAGCAACAGGTGATTGACGAACTGACCGGTCAGACCAACCTCTTCTCAGAAAAAGATTTCGAAGAAGACCAGAAGGATAAAGACTGGTTATCGAAGCAATAAAAAGCGCAAGGAAAGCAGCAAGAAAAGCGCAAAAGAAAACGCAAGGAAAGCGCCCATCATAAAAAAAGGAGCTTAAGCCCAAAAAGCTTAAGCCCTTTTTTTTATTATCTAGCCATTTGCATTTCGCGCTTTAGCGTTTCAGCATTTCGCGTTCAGCAAAAAAGAAGCCAGTCCCCCTCCTGCCCCCGTTCCAGGCGATTCCATCGCCTGTCCCCCAGCAGTCAGTAGCCTTCATTTTTACCTTTTATACCCCGCCAGCTTTTTCAGGCAGTATTCCTTAAAGTCATTCCAGTGGTAATAAGGAGCCACATCGCTCTTGATAGGCAAAGTAGCCTCATCTTCATTTAAAAGCACCTTTACCAATACATCATTCGCCTTGTTTCTATAAAAAACAAACTGCAAATTCGTAGCCATCGGAGTAATCTTATAATCCCACCATTGAGAAGCAATCTTCTCCGGATCCTTAATCTCTTCGCCATATCCATTCAAATCCAGCAAACAGGTAAGCGGAGTAACCATCGTATCGTGTCCATATCTCAATGTAGCTCCCGGATGCGGCAAGGCGATGCAGCTATCCGCCTTCTGAATGATGTTTCTCAAGAGATTGCGCTGGGAGAATGGCTGCACATTGCCCGTATAAGGCGAGTTGCCGTAAGCCATCTGCCACCAGATGTTGGCATTCAGCCAGTTCTGATACAGTTCCTCCTCCGTAAAGAGGTCATAGAGCGAAACCTTGCCCCTCAGTTCCGTGCCTTGGATTGAGCTTGCCATCTCATAGAGTTTTCTGTTCAGGTCACTCTGGTTGATATTCTGCTTCACCCAGGCAGGGTCGTTGAACAGTTCCTGCATCACACGGCTATAGCTAACGTGCTTCTGTGCAAATTCCTGCTGTGCCACCTTGATACCCACGCTGTTCTTCAAGCTATCCAGGTATCTGTCGCCCTGGTTCATGTAATACATATCATGCTCACTGGCATCATGGAAGATATGAAGTTTCGGATTGATACGCAGCATCTGCTGCAAACCGTTCTCCATAGAGAGGATGCATCGGATTACCAAAGTACTTCGGGCCTCAATATTCGTATTACCGGCAAAAATCTCAGGGAATCGCTCCATCATTCTTCTGGTAATACCCTGATGCTGGAGAGCTCCGAGCGGAGTCAGTTCGCCATCGCGCCCCTTCGCCTCCTCACGAATCATCTTCACCTTAGCCAGCGTTTCCTCGCCCTTAGCTGTCAGTTTGCCCTCCTGCTTCGCTTTGAGCAGAGAGAAATAAGGCACATCATAAGCCTTCTTGCCAATCATATAGCGGGAACCATGCCGGCCATAATGGCTCAGATAGAAAGGCTTATAACCCTTAGGAGCCGCAGTCAACTGCTTCTGCGGACCACGATAAGCTACATAGTTACTACCCGAAAGCGTAATATCCCGCTTGAAATCCTCTTGCGGAGTCTGTGCTGTCAGAGGCATCGCCAATGTAAGAGATGCCAACAATAATAGATTCTTTGTATTCATTGTTATCATATAATTTTGTTTTGGAAACATGCAATTTCATTTAATTCCAATTCATCAGTTTTCTCAGGAACGGAAGCAATTCTGCTGCCATCTTCCGATGCTGCAACATACTAGGATGCCAGCTGGCGCCATAACCTAAATCTCCTTTCTGGAAACTGAAATCGAAACGGTAAATATTCTTATCGGTTTTATTGGCATCAGCACAGATTCTATCAAGCACAGTTCGCTGCTTGCTACTCTCCTTATCGCCGAGCATCGGACCTGTCAACATCACAATCTTTGCATGAGGATACTTGCTACGTACCGTTTTAAGAAACATGCGATAATTCTTCTCGTAGAGTTGAATATCATAATTCTTGGTAGAAAGATCGTTCGTACCCAGATTGATACAGACTAACTGAGGCTGATACTTGGCAAAATCCCATTTTTCATCATGCTGGTCAAATAAAGTATATTCATATTGCCAAGACATGTTATCGGCATCACCCGTCTTAGGCCCATTATAATTACGATATACACCGATACCACTGCGGGAGATAGAAGTATGCTGAGCCTTCAGACTGTCACTTACGATATTGGCATAAGTAAGCCAATGGTTCTCCGTTTCATCTTCAAAAGGATCAGACCTGTTGATACTTTCTACGCCATAACCGCAGGTGATTGAATTTCCGATAAATTCAATCTTCCGTTCCGGGAGAGCCGGAGCCTCAACGAGCTGACATCCCTTATCAAGAACGAATCCCCTGAATTCCGGTTTGCGGAACAAGCCTTCTATCACATACATCACCTTAGCATGATGCACCCCCTTTGGCAAAGCCGCAGCTAGGGTTACAACCGAATCGCGTTCGGCATTAAAGCCCACTTTGAAAGGTTCGCAACCATCAATCTGTGCCATGAAATATCCAGTCTTCGGGCGACACAGCATTTTCAGAGAAGACCCTTGGAAACTAGCCTCAATCGTAGTTCCCGGATAATTGAAACTGGCTACATCAGGATTCTTAGCAAAGCTCACACGCCCAACATACTGAATCATCGGATGAGAAGCCTTTACGATCTCTCCCTCAATAGGAAGAGTAGTTGATTTCTTCACATTTCCAGCCATCGTCGTGGAAGAAACCATCAATGTAGCCAGCATCATAACCCATACTTTTTTCATATTCCTGTTATTATTGTTTTTATCTGTCCTTACTGTCCTGCCTTCGTTTTTTTGCAAAATAAAAATAGAACAGTATCTGTTTGCAAAATTACCATTATTTCTCGTAAAAAGCAAGTAAAACCATCATTTTTTTCATTTTTATTCTTTTTATTCAAATTATTATTGTATCTTTGCACCCAAGAATGCGCTTGTGGCGAAATTGGTAGACGCGCTAGACTTAGGATCTAGTGGTTTAGGCCGTGTAGGTTCGAGTCCTATCAGGCGCACCGAAGAAAATCCTAACTGCTTGATAATAAGCAGTTAGGATTTTTTCTTTTCTATTTTTGGCAACATTTTGGCAACATATTTCAATGCTAATCTATAGTAACAGCCAAAAGCAAGGTATCATTTCACATACTTTCACACTATTTCATGCCATTTAGTAACGCTCTTTTAATACGAATATTCTTCTAACCTATTAAACAAAAACTAAATGAGGTATTCATCCATGTTTGTCCACGTTTTGCCAAAATGATACAACTGAACAAATATTATTGTATCTTTGCATTCTAGAAATGTTCAACTCTAAAATATATAAGTAATGAAGAAACTAGGAAATCTTTTATGTACAGCCATAGCCTTAATAGCTATGACTTCATGTGGTGCTTTCAAAAGCTATGTAGCAGACTATTCTATTGGATTAAAAACTGTAGAGAGTCCTGCTAATGCAAAACAGCAGTTTGGAGATACTAAGGTAGTAAACTTCCAGGATGGAACAACCAACAAGTATCGTTATGAAGATGATTATATTAATATCGTATGGTATGTTGGCTCCAAACAGTTTAATTTTGATTTAACCAACAAGTCCGGACATACCCTTAAAATTAATTGGGATGATATAAGCTATGTTGATTACAAAGGCCAAACTGGTCGAGTAATGCACTCTGGTGTGAAATACAATGAGCGCAACAACAGTCAACCAGCCTCTACAGTACCTAAAGGTGCAAGTTTATCAGACCTACTCTTACCTACAGACAACGTCTATTTCGTATCTGGTCAATATGGAGGATGGAGAGAAAAGTACTTGATACCATGCGTTTATAACGATGCTGCCACAAGAGATGCACAAGCTTCATCATATGTAGGCAAGACTATGACTATCATGATGCCAATCATGATAGAGAATGTACAGAATGATTATACCTTTACATTCAGCATTGACAAACTATTAAATAATTCTAAGTAGTTCCACAAACTGTATAAACAAAAACAAAGCCATCTGTTCAAACAGATGACTTTGTTTTTGTTTATTGCATTTTCAACTATTAACAATCTCTATAACTTTGATCTCTCCATTAGTTCTATAATTGCCAACATTTAACCCTCTAAGCACTTTATTCGCCTCCAGGATATCACCCTTTTTTATTTTACAAACAAAAAGAATATCCCCTTCTTTCAAACTGCTATTCTGGGTTGAAGTAACTTTAAGAACGTTTTGCCCATCTATTGCACATACTTCAAAGTTCACAACTCGGTTCAAATACTGAATCATTATTCTCGTACCAACCTCTAAGGCATTGATATAGACAGTTTCATCTTTATATCCCCATTCACTATCTAGCATCTTTGAAGAAGAATAAATGTCCCAAGATTTGTACCCCATATACAATGCTATTGTATTAAGAGTGTACTCGCTCGTTTTTCTCTCATCATTGATGTAATTAAATAGGCGCTTTAGGGTTGTTACGCCAATAGTTCGTCCAGTATCCTTATATATATAAGATGATAACAGACCAAAATCTACGGCCTTATCAAACATAAGTCCAGACTTTCTTTTAATATCATCAATTATAGTATCATTTAATATCATACTTCAATCTTTATGAATGAAAAATTATCAGAAACACGAGGAGCAAATGAATCAAAATCATCCTTCTTGTTTTCATTATAATCCACTACTCTTGTCATGTCAAGTTCTTTATGAAGTCCATCCGTACAAAGGATAAAAATATCACCTTTTTCGATTTTGACTTTACGTATAGGAGCAACATCTACCGGAACATCGCCCATTATAGACTTTGTGACAACAGAAGCATACTTATCATAACTTGATGGTACAAGACTCCTTATCTTAGCTAATTCATTTATGACAGAATGGTCTTCCGTGCGATAGACTTCTTTACCATCCCTATACATATATATACGACTATCACCCAACCATGACAGATATGCATACCCCTTAGTAATAAAGAGAACAGTTACAACACATCCCATCTTTGAGACACCAAGCGCTATACGTTTCAGCATAAGTGCATCGTTAGCAAATGAAATAGCTTCCTTCAACAAAATGGCAGGTTCAAAACTTGTATAGTTTAATTCGATAAAGTCTAGCAAAGCGTCACCAACTACCTTCGACGCCATAGCACCTTCAGAATAGCCTCCCATGCCATCAGCTACAACAAATGCACAAGATTCTTCAGAAAGAGAACCATGAACAACATAGTCCTGGTTCTCTTCCCTACTACCTTTGTTTGTATATTCAAATACCTTCATATATTACTTCACCGCTTGAATCGTATCACCACCATGTTTTGTTACACGAGGGCGTATGCTTATCTTTATTGGACGTTGAGTAATAGCTTTGTCTGAAGCCTTGTTTGCCCACAGATAAGCTTCTCCAGAACCAAGTGCAGCCATTTCTGTTGCAGTAAGCGTTTGGAGCGGAGTTATTGCCTTTTGAACATGTTTTACCCATGCAGGAGAACTGAATCTATGCATAACAACAATAGAACTTAGCTCTATAATCTCCGTTGGAAGACTCATTGGATCCTGACTGGCAATCATGATAGAAACTCCTTTATGACGCATCTCACGAATGGCTGTTGTTATAGAACTAACCAATTCCTTATTGTTCATATACTTGTGAGCTTCATCAAAAACGATAAACTTGTTGAATGCCTGGCCATCAACCCTCATCACTGAAGAGAAGATATTAAGCATTACCACAAAAAGCCCAAGAGCCTCATCTTTTTCAATGAATTCATCACGCAAGTCAACAATGATAAGCCTTCCTGGTTTCAAATACTGTTGCAACTTATTTCCATCCGTGATATATTCTTCAGCGAAATCAAGTTTTTGTTCTGCAAGAGAACGCTGAGAAGAACTCATGTGATTACTGTTTGCCACACCATTTCGGATGTTTACTAAACTCATATCATTACGACATGCCTTCATTATCTGCTTTAACTCCTTTATATAAGTAGAGTCATTTCCCATAGCACCAAGTAAAAACATCCAGTCCTTAACAGACAATTCTGAAGAATCAAAGCCAATAGAATGGACTTCAAGATCAGGATATTCCGACTTTCTGGTTTCAACCTGGCTTTCAGGAGCCAATAAGATTACATCCTTAATATTGCCTGGCTTTGCACCATATTCTGCTTTCAGCTTAGCCAATTGACCAGACTCATCGTTTGGATATACCATAGAAGTAAATTCTGGAGCATAATCCATACTGTCACTATAGTGGAATATGACACTTGCCATCGGAGCTGGCAGCTTATTCACCTTGGAAAATTGACGAAGTACCATCTCTGTTATGGAACCAATAGTATAGCTCTTACCGGCACCCTGAACACCAAACAAGCTAACTGTATTACACTCGTTCAAATCCAGACCTATGACACGCCCATTACTAATCATCTTACCCAGCACACCATACTGAGGAGAAGCACCATTTTTTCCTATGATTACATCGCAATTTGGCTCTTGATAATCCGGATCCGAAATTTCTTGCGATACATTTTCTATAGTCACATTACCAGCACTGCCATTCCCAGATTGAGACTGCCCAACATGAGATTGTTCTACAGGTGTAAACGAAACTGACGGCTGTTCATTTTGTCCATTTGACGAAACAGCCGTATGTTCAGAACTCGGTTGCATTTCTACATCAGATGTAACTGTTGTTTTCTTCGGAATGACAATCTCGCATTCATCATTTTGCTCAGATTCTTCAGTATTCTGATTCTGCTGAAGAAGAATGGCATCATCCACATGCACATTCACCGGACTATATGTAGGCTCAAAATAATTAACAAATTCTTTGTCCATAGCCTCAAGTGCCTGTGTATCAAGAGAGCCTTCTGTATTTAGAATTTCTCCTATCACAGGTTCGCCCATAGTATAAATCACAGCATCCCCATAGAAATCTTTCTTCTGACGTTCCATTTGGGTAAAGTCGAAAACCACTCCTAGTTGCTTGAAACGGATTGTATATCCATCAGCCAATTTGCTCAGAAATTCCAAATATTCATGAGCATATAATGGATCCAACTGTCCATATCGCATTGCTCGGCGGATATAGAACTCCAGAAAAGACTTCAGTTCAAGCACCTTTAACTCTCTATCGAGACGGTCGTACCCATCGACGGCCATTTCAAAGTGAGAACGAAGGGCAAAGATGGTATTTTCTATTTGATTAACCATCTTAGCATGAAGTTCTTCCATATTGTAATGAGCATTGCGGCACTTAATTTCAACTACTGTAAAGAGTATCTCTTTCTTTGCAGAATCAATTTTCACAACAAGATTATCTGCACGCTCCTTATTTTCGTTATCCAAGTCCACAAACAGCTCCTTATGGAGGTCAATCGGAATAAGGAAAGACTCTTTGGTAATACCTTTCTTTTCTAAGAAGCGTTTACACAAAGTTGTTCCTATAACCTCAAATCCCTTACGAGAAGTTGCGTTAACCTGCATGATAAGCGAACTACTTACAGAACGTACATCTTCCAGTATCTGCTTGAAATTCTCATACTTTTCCAGATTAATACCATATTCCTTGAACAAAGGTATCATCAGAGCTCCAATTTCGCTTGTAGGCTTTGTGGTCAGATATGATGACACACCTGTTGCTTCCTCGCCTGGAATATAGTCGAGGAGATAAAGATTATCATTATCACCCAAACAAGGAAGATCATAGAACTCTGGTCCCATATTCTTATCAAAGGTGATTACCCAGTCGCTACTGTCATGTACGAAAGATAGAAGCATCATGTCATTCTCCTTCAAGCGGAGAGTTGTTGCCGGAACAGATTCTTCAAGCGTTGAAGAAAGCAATTTACCTGTAGCCTCTTGCAGACGAGCGAACAGGCTGACTTCCATATTTGCCGACTCAGATACCGGATTTGGCAAAGTCTTATTTGAGAAATAGCGATTCCAAACAAATGACTTACCTTCCTTTACGGCATTAACCACATTTCTGCAAATCGTACCATTCAAATAGAAAGAACGGCTCAATTCATCAGGACGTACTAATTCGGTATTGACGGCAAATGGATTTACCAGAAATGACAGATGTGCCTGATACTTGTTATGATCATCTATAAAATCGCTAACCCTATTCAACGAGAAGCGCAGTTTTGGGAACAAGCGATTAGCAGAAACTTGTGAGAAGACCTCTGCCTCAGGAGCACCAGCAGCATCAGGATCAAGTAAATCCTTAAAGGCTTCACCTGATTGCAACATGTTGTTATCTGAGAACAAACGCACTTCATAAGTCAGTCCTATTCCCAAACCGATTTTCTCCAATTCAATAAGAGCCTGTGCAAATACCGCTGCATCACCGGCATTGAACAAGTTGATAACCAGTTTATCTGTATAAGGATGAGATAGTCCGTAATTGAAAAGATGACGAACAACCAACTCTTTACTTACATCGCTGTCTATTCGTTTCTCACGAGCCACATTCAGCAACATTGCTGTATATGATTTCAACTGGCGGTAACCTGAAGCAAATGATTCCTGACCAAAGGCAGGTTGTGCATATGCACCCCAACCGAAAGTAATCTCTCCGATGTATTGGTATGCCTCTTTCAAAGAGTTCTCACAGAGTATCAGCGGAGCAATTTCCATTGGCAAGAGACCTAGGAATAACTTATCCAATTTTCTATACCAGGCCTTACGATACAACGGGTGCTCCAGTGTCTTTTCTTCCCAGTCTTGATATAACTCATAGAGATTTACCATCCAGGCAAGACGCAATGGATGAAGTGGTGTGATGAGTTTTACATGGGTATTTGAACCATCTGGCAACTCAACAGTGAGACGAACAGTATCAAGATTCTGGAGAGTAATAAATTGCTCTTCATTCAAATTCTGTTCACCCGCATTTCTCAACCATGTATCATATTCAGACAGATATGCTTTTACAAGACCCATATTTGTCGTGAAATCAGTAGTACATACCAAACCTGCTCCATGATCTGCAGATTCACGAATCACGGCAAACAATTCCTCACGCAATGCCGAAAGTTCATTTGGAATATTCAATCCTTTTGCTTCGACGAACAATGGAAATTGTCTTGCCTTGTCAGTTGGGTCCAAGAGTTTTGTATCTGTAGGATTTCCACTAAGAAAAGCCTCCACATGTCCGAAAGCCGAATCATTCTGCAAGAAAGTTGTTTCAAGCTGAATCAGCTTCTTAGGCAACTGTATCTGATAAGCATAAGCTGCGCCAAAATCAAATTGGTATGTATTGTTGAGAGACCCCTCTATCCAAGCATTTCTATCCGTTCCTCCCTGAGGGAGTTCCAACTCTTCACCCTTATAGAGATGGGTACTGCGATAATGTATGATACCCTGAGTAAAACTGTTTACTTTTCCACGCTTATCAACAGTACCATCATCTATGAAATCATCTTCTGTGATAGTAAAACTTTCTGATTCGTTACAATACGCCACATGCTGCTCCAAACGAAACTGTTCCATCTGGAGATTTGGATTTTGCTCTTTAGCATCAAGCCAGGCAGCCTGTACTCGCTCTTCCTTAAATTCTTTCAAGGCATCAAGAACGATTCCATTTTCGTCAAGAGCACGAACACGGAGCAGATATTCACCTTCTTCAAACATACCATGAGATATATTCAAGGAAAGTTTTCGGGAGGCACGCTTATTGGTTCCTACCTTTGCCTTTTTCAAAACCCCTACTTCTGAGAAGTCATCGATTTTCACCAATGCGATCTCAAAAGAAAAGATATCAGGATAGTCTTTTGGAGATGGATCTGTAGTGATGGTAAATGACACCTTACCTTTCTTTTCCTGTGGGATACCCAAAACCAAAGTTCCCGTATCAGCATCACGAACGAGTTCTTTCTTTGGTTCCTTTCCAGGAACAATATCCACCTTAACCTTTATAGGCTTATCCTCAATACCCTTATCAATCCATGGCAATTCTGCATAGTTGAATTCTGGGTGAAAATCATGGATATTCTCAAAAAGAGACAGTGCATCCTCTATATGATCTGTCGTCGTAAAGTATTGCATTAATTCCTTCTGAACGGTATTTCTAACCAGAGGTAAACTTGCAATTCTATCGGCTGCAGTTATAGAAAAATCTGCCATCACAGATGATACCTTCTCTTTATTGAGCATGAATCTTCTTCTTACAGATCCCTCGTTTTTTACAAGATCCTTATCTGGCAACATACCAAACAGATAGAGCCCATTTCCCCAAGCTTCATCGGCATACTGCTCTATTTCGAGATAAAGCAGATATTTTACCACCGCTGATCTTGAAGGCTTAATCTCTTCAAACAAATCTGTCATCTGTTTCCATAAATACTTTTTCTCCTCAGGCAACTCAACTATGAGTTTCAGCATGAAAGTATCTTGGAGTTTTGCCACAGAAAGATTCTGGAACGTAGCATCACCATAAGAGTCTTCTGCTGATGTACGACTGTTTGAAGGTACAAGAACCAATACCGACTTATCTGGATTGTTTCTTAACTCAATCAGTTTCGTTGCATGTATAAAATCGTCACCCTTCTCTGTTTCCGAAAGAATGAATACTTCCATATTACCATTCAAAGGACGGAGCAGTGGAAGCAATACACGCAGTTCTTTCATCGCCAAGCCTGTAATCTTCATACAATGACCAGGCTTGGCAGCTTTCAGCTTTGGCGAATAGCTTTCAACGACATGCTGAATAAAGCGTTCATAATATAATGTTTTAATATTTTCCATTAGTCTTCCAATTTATAACGTGGACGAATTTTTTGAAGGATACAAGCATCGCTCATATCTGTGTAGAATCCAATCTGACGCAACTTGTTCTTGAAAGCTTCCATATTCAGATGGAATGCTGCATTCATTTCTACATCAGCATCAGCAAAGCGCTCGTCTTCTATACCATTGATGATGAGACCGTAACGCTCACGGATAGCACTAGCCAACTCATCGATAGAGAGTGAACGGGTTTCGTAACCACCATTTGGTTTTTCTTTGAGCACCAGAAGCTGAACCATCGTTTCCAGCAACTTGCTTCCAAGAGCACCTCGACGTGGATGGCGCTTAGAACGGCTGTCGGCCATCAGCATAGAAGAACTGTTCTTCATCGATACTGCATCTATGAACTCTCGAAGATAGCGATATTGGCTGGCTCCTAAGTTTGACTTCTCCAAAACATGTACAAACATATCAAAGTAGTCATTCTCAGGGAAGAACTCCAGCATCTCACGGAAGTCGTTTTTGTCAAACTCCTTTTCATCACTGTTAGGAAGATTATTCTCTATATCCTTGAGTTTCACTTCATAGTACTCACCCTGCTTATCGTTGTCTTCTTTCAATATGCGGAGAGCCTCATCCACGCTACAGGATTTTCTATCCTGTATGATGTCAATCATATAAGTAGCACGAATATACTTACCATAGCTGTTTTCCATACGCTCTATGTCCTTACAAGCATATGGAGCTACGATGCTATTCAAGTTATCTGTTACATCTACCACCATAGACCAGTCATCCTCGACCTCACGAGTGCCTGCCTCTATCATCTTAGGCAGAAGATAAACAACCTTCATGGTATAAAGTGTCAGATGCAATCCGCAAAGGATTCTGAGATAATCGATGAAGACGGCTCTCGGGAGTTTATCCTTGTAAATCAGCAGTCTGCGGATGTCATCTGTAAACAAGGCCGCTTGCTTCTTCAACAATGGCAATGGAATGACATCCACCTCCTTGTTCATACTCTTGCGTTCGCGCAATGGCTTGGTTATGTAGAGAATACCTGTAGTATCTACATCAAGTTCCTCCTGCGTATTAATCTCACCAGAAGATTTATCCCAACCCTTACTCAGATATTTTACTAACCCATTCATTACCTCTGGATTACTCTTCAACATCAGGTAAAGCTGGTCGGAAGCACGATAGTCTCTACAATATTTACTGTTCTGCACACGAAAACTAAGCAGGTGGAGCGGCTTCAAGGCAGATACATGTTCCTTGATAACATTACCACGGTTCACCAGTTCCAACAATGAGCTACGAAGCCAGTCTTCCACACCATCAGGATTGTCAGTTACACCATTGAGAACACCCTGGGCTTCTAACTTTTCCAAGTTATCTTTAAGTATATCGATGGTGTACTCTTTTCTAAACGCCAACGATACAGGCTGTCCATCTGCATACATCTTAGTAAACAGATTGGTAAGAACACGATCCAATTTTACCGACTTAAAATCCACATAGAGCAAGTCTTTATTCAAGAATGGGACGGTTCCTTTCTTTAATTTCAGTATCATAATCGTATTCTCCTTATGCTTTAAGAGGTTCTATAACTATATGCTTATTATTGTCCAGACGAACTATGGTGAATTTTCTGTTATTCTTCGTAACGAGAATTTCCGAGTAAGTCTTTGCCTCCAAGAGGTTCTTGAATATCTGAAGTTCTATGAAACGACCACGCAAATCATTGACGGAAGGGCTGAAACCTGCACGAATATATTGCAACATTTCATAAAGATCAAGACTGACTGTCAACTGGATGAATTTATCCATCTTGTGACGGAAAGTCAAGCTGTCACTCTCATACTCAATATACTTTGTCAAATGATCAGTCTTATTCACAAACAGTTCAAACTCATCTAGAGGAAATCTGCGATAACTCTTTGATATAGGATCAGCCACATTAGAACTTGCCAACAGAAGATATCCCTCCGTCAACAGAACATTGTCACAGCCTTCACTTGCCGAGATGGCACGTGCCAGATCCTGCTTGGTTTCGTTCAGTGATTTTTCATCTTCAACACGGAGTTGCTCTTCAAACTTGCTGGCATAACGATACGGCAAACGTCTGCGGTAGTCGATGGTGCCCTCAAAATACTGATGACGCACAAAAGTCTTGTGACGACTAGTAACCTTCATTCTTATTTCGTCAGACTTTACTTCGTATGCAGGTATAATTACATTATTTTCATTGAAATTATTCAGCAGACTATGCTTTCTGTCGCTGAATATCAGATAGCCATCAGGGCGCTTACTGCTGTAATAGAGATCACGGTCGAATGCAGGCAGGGCAACACCAGCTACATCAGTTTCACGGAGCAATTTAACCAGACGGTCATTTGAGTCAAGTGACGGAAGTATGAAATCATCCACAGTTCTTTCGACTGGCGCTGTAAGATTAAAATAATAGTATTGCCAATAGTATTCTGGAATACGTTCTGTCTGAACATATTCTACCAGCTGCTTTACTTCATCACAAGAGTAGTCACGAGTAAGCATCCATGCTATCATTGAGCGGAGATCACGCATAGTAATGTGAAGTTCACGCTTATATACGATGGTTCTAACCAACCATTCAAGACGGCTGATTACCTCATCTCCAGCACTGCTGTCCTGGAACGTATCTACATTATATTTGATATAGCATCGATCAGCTATCGGACATCCTTCACACTTTGACCACAATTCCGGACGAGTAAGTTTCTTAACCTGCTGAGCCAACAGACTTGGAGTCTGACCATCCTTTGCCGTTACAGAGCGAAGGTTCAAATTGATAACCATTAATCCCGGAAGCAGTTCTACATGTCCTTCTTTATAAAAGTACTCCTCAATGTTGTCTTGAAGCTTTTTAAACTCCTGTCTCGTAGAAAGGAAATCAACCAATCTACCTTCGTTAATGGCAATTACACGCCCCTCAGTAGCCTTTGTATAGTCTGTCTGATTTGTAAAAGGAGCAAGGAACTCTGCCAGCACATCGTCATTTGCCTTATCATCTTCATCCTGAGAACCATCATAGTTTGATTCAAAGCGCACTCCATTGAGATAGAAACAAGATCCATTGTTCGAATCATACGCCTTCTTGTCTGTACCTTGGCTTTCAATTCTATGGATGAATGCGGTCTTTCCGTCTCCGGCATTACCGGTAATGATTATCAGCTTGTACTTCAGATTCTTGATATCCTTGATCAGTTCCTTATCAAGCTTTGTCTCAGAATAGGTAAGATCATCAAAAGCATGAGCTTTTGAGCCAGCACGAGTACCGCTATTGCCATGACGACTTTGACTATATAGAGAATTAATATAGTCAACAGGATTTGCATTTACCGTAGGAGAATCGAGGATGCATGAAGTATCCTTCAATATTCTGTCAACACCAATCTTCTGTAATGCTTCAAGCATCTCTTTTGCAGAAGTAAAACGCTTGGTTCTATCTGTTATGATAGACTTCATCACAAACTCTGCTATTTCATCCGTCAGCTTATCATTATACTTACGGATATCTGTTGGCAATGTATGAATACTTGGACGCATGTTGCTACCTGGCCATGGATAAGCATGAGCCAACAGTTCATACATAGTAATACCCAAAGCAAAGGTGTCGGCAGACTTGTCCCAATCAATCTTATTGCCACTTACAATCAGGTCTGGAGCCATATATGGAAATGTACCGCCAAACGACTTGTCATCTGTAGTGGTAGATATATTGAAATCTATCAGCTTATAAAGCTGACGCTTATGCCACATGATATTACTTGGCTTGATGTCTCTGTGATAAACTGGCGGATTTTGCTCCTCCTGCATATATTTCAGTGCTCCAAGTATCTGGATAGCCATCTTATATACCTCATCAACAGGCAAGCGAAGGTCACCCCTGGTATAGTTCTGAAGGTTTTCTCCTTCAAGAAGCTCCATCAGGGTATAGAACAATCCTTGCTGAGTTCTATCAATATATTTAAATTCAACGATATTAGGATGATGAAGCGATTTCAATGCCTCAAACTCGTTAATAGCATTATCCACCGATGCATCACGCTCAAATATCTTGATGGCAAGATATTGCTTCTGCATATCATGCCATACCTTGAACACACGTCCAAAGCCTCCCTTACCCAGTATTTCATGAAGTGTCAGTGAAGGAGTTACCTTCACTCCTGGCTTCATATCTTTAAGATACCAGGTTTTCTTCTCTTCTGTTTTTCCACCAGTTGTAGAATGAACGGTCTGGATTGTCTTCTTTTCCTCTTCTATAGAGTTATTGATAAACGTGATAAACTCATCTGCATCTTGCCATCGTTCGTCTAAGTTTGCCACTATCGTATGCTTCACGATTTCATCCATCCATGCCGGCAAATCTTTTGAAACCTTACTTGGCAACAGGTCATCTGGCAGTTTACCTCCCATTACTGCACTGAAAATCAAGCTACTATCAAATGGCTTTTTACCGACCATCAGCTCATAGAAGATGACACCCAACGAGAATATATCACTAGCTGCACAGGCATCGTTTTCCATAAATTCCGGTGCTGAATAGGGAGATTTCATGTCAATGTCATTCTTCACCGTAAAGCTGAAGTCTGAGTGTTCTACAAACCATGCCATGCCAAAGTTGGCAAGAGCAGCCTTACCACCTTCAAACACATATATATTCTCCGGGCAAACGTTGCGATGGAATACCTGTTCCTGATGAGCTGCCTTTAATGCATGTGCCACATCAAGGATAATACTGATCTTATCTGTCTGCTTAAAGGTTTTCAAACGCAGTTTGCTGCGGAGTGAACTTTCATCCTGATAACGGCTGATTTCATAATAGTAAGTCTGCTCTTCATTCATACGACAGATGGTCTGAACGATGTATGGAGACGTACCTATTTTCTCCTGGGCAAGACTTGCATTCTGAACCTTCAGCGTAAGTTCCTCCAGTTCCTTCGGACTCTTTCCTACAACATCAAGAGGATATTCACGAATCTTATAATGTGCTGTGGCTATGAGCTTTGGCACACATAGATATTCTGTAAATTCTTCCGTTTCCTGAAGTACTTCCTCTATCTGATAGTTGAAAATTTCCGTACGTTCTGTTTTGCGACGTTCTACAGATTGACCGGTCAGCAAATCGGTCAATTGATTCTGCAAATCGAGGATTGCCCCTGCTTTTCGTCCTACCCTCTCTGGATTGGTCAAGAAATCAATAAGCTCATTACCCAAGATAAAGGTTTGTCCGTAACAGTCGCAGGTAGGATCAAGTCCGAACTTAGACTGCTGCGGATGACTCAGAGTTATAGCCGTCTGAATCAGACCGAAATGCCAATCTGGATGCTGATTTTTTATTTTACTTGCAAGAATACGACTTTTAAGACCTGCTGTCTTATGTGGATTAGCCACCTCCTGACCACTACGGAACCAAGCCCAATCATCTCCTTCAAGATTGCCAGCCCAGTCTTTGTTCTCAAGGTGATAAACTGCATGCGGAGCTACCACAATACAGTCATACTCCCAATATTTCATAACTCGGTTGGGACCTGTTATCGAGATATTGAGATTCGGAATGACCATATAGTTGTCTGGCAGTTTCACACAAAGAAAGTCCAGCAAGCGCTGTTCTCCAGCGTTCACAGGTCCATCATCATGTATGGGTTTTCTTAATTGTGCCATATTGTTTTGTTTTTAAATTAATACCTGCCACTCTCCGTGTTTTCTTCCGCCAACACGTTTCAGCAAGCCTTTCTTCTGTAATTTTGCTATAATGAATTTTACTCCATCCTCCGTAATATTACCTAGTGCATTAGCAGCATCTACTCTGGTTGCCTTAGGATTGCCTTTAAAGTATTCCAATACTTCCTTTTGGGTAGTATCCAAATTCTTTTGGGTAGCGATTTCTCTCTTTTGGGTAGTACTTATATCCTCAAATTGCTTCTTTTGGGTAGTAGAACCACTCTTTTGGGTAGCGTTTTCTCCCTTTTGGGTAGTACTTATATCCTCAATTTGCTCCTTTTGGGTAGTAGAATCGCTCTTTTGGATAGTTCTCGGTATTGTTACCTTAAACTCTTTTCCGTTTACATCGTTTTCCAACCGAATATCAGGATATTCTGCAAGAATACGGACGATACCCGAACCTATACCTTTATAATATAAGGCATTGGTGGCAAAGGTGGCCATATATGGATTACGCTGGTAGGTCTTACCATTGCGTATATCCTCTTCTGTTAGTCCTCCAGCCAAAGCTCCAGGACTGATTACCTCCACTCTGTTGTCAAAGACGAAAAGGCGGATGGGAGCAGGACGAAGCAGATCACGATGCACAAGTGCATTCTGAACAACTTCTTCCAAAACCTCTTCTGCTATCTCCAACTTGCCTAACGTATTGAACGATGCTCCTTCTTCCTGCACATTGTGCAGATTGGCTTTGAGAAAAGCCATGCTCTTGTTGTAAAGCTGCGACATATTGCCCAATATTTCTTTGGAGTCACGATATTGTGTGCCTGCGAGATCATTTCCGAAAAATGATACGGCTTTTACCATGCAAGTTGGACAATTGTACTCTGGATGTTTGCCAAAGAACAGGTATCCGGCAAGTGTCGGTACGCCATGATGGTTAAGAATATGTATATTCTTTAACACCTGCTCTGCCTTACCTCCAAATCCGTCTAACGTCGTAGCATAAACCTTCTGAAGGTAATCGTCAATGGCGTAGCGGTCAAGATCATCAAATGTCGTACCATTCACACCTACAGCATCTGGCTGATAGCTGCCTGAATCTTGAAACAGGGCAAGAATCTCCGAGTTCTCTGTAATGCGGCGTTTATCGGCTCCTTGTTTCACCCATATTTCCCCATTGAGATTCTTGTAAGGTTTGTTTTTACCTTCCTCAACAGAACATATCAGGAAATGCTTTTCTTCCACGCGCACAACCTCCGTTTCTATGTAGATGGTTGGACGCACTTGCTCATTGGCAGCATTGCCAAGTTCACGACTGATTACTTGAATCTCATCGTATGACAAACCTACAAGCTTGCCGCATTTGTCTTCCACACCAAAGAGGATTACTCCACCTTTGGTATTGGCAAAGGCAATCATCTCCTTTGCTATTTCCTTCTGCGAAGTAAACGATTCCTTAAACTGTACCTTAGTGGTCTCACCACAAAGACACAGGTCTTTAAAAGTATCTTCTGTCATCATACAATCATTTAATACTTGTTCCACTTCTCTATTTCTTGCTCGACCATGGTGATGGCTTTGCGCTCATATTTTATGGCTTTTCCCATCGCAGAACTATATACCATAACTTTATCATGAATATCATCCATAACCTTTTTATCTATAATAGGTACAGGAATCAATTTAAGGTGTGGCGGCTCTACGTGCTGTATTACAGAGCCAAAGATATATCTTTGAATCAGTTTCTTACCATATTTAGAAGCCAGAAAAGCATATACATAGCCTGCTCTGAGGATGTCATTCGGAGTTATCCGAATGACATGCTCAGAAGCAAGCTTCTGAGCATGTCCGGCATGCGCCCAAGCGACATTACCAATGGTACCAGAGCGTGGCAATAGTATAGTACCTTCTTTGATCATTAGAGCTCCTATATTTGCTGTTTTTTTAGGAGACAAGCGTTTCTCACTATCAGGAGTAGCAAGGAATATGTCTGCACCCCCCAAGAAAGTGATACCTTTTTTAACATAATATCTTTTGAATATGTCTGGGCGTGAAATATTTGAACATACTTCGCCTAACGATTTCCACTCATAATGTTCTTTTATATATTTATCAATATCCTTACCTTCAGATATATGAAAAGAAGCTTCAAATCTTTTATTTATAGAGGTCAGAATCTCTTTAGACGACACCTTACCCAAACAGCTTTCTTTAAACGGCATAAGAAACAATGTGTCAAAATAACCAATCGCATATTCGAGCGCATTTGAAGCATTCTCTCTTAATTTCGCCGCCTCTTGTACCAAGTCGTCAATTTCTCGCTGGAAAGATTCTTGAAATCTTGGGATAGGCAAATTAGCAATATTACCAGCATTTAACGTAGGTATTACAGAACCATATGTATTGGTTGTTAGTAATAATTTTCCATACTTAGATGCAAGATATGCATACAACATACCTTCTTTAATATTTTTCGGTATAACTCGCATTACATGCTGGGATACCCAACATTTTGCAAGTAAATTATTTGCAAATACAGCATCTCCAATTGTACCCCCGCAAGTAACTAAAGACCATCCTTTTTTAATTTGGAGAATTTCATAATTAGGAGTATTCTTTTTACGCAAATATTTGCCGCTATCTAAATCCTGCTTCTGAATATCTCCACCACCTAAAAAAGGTATGCCTGATTTTACATAGTTTCTTTTAAATATACCAGGACAATATATATCTGAAGTAACGTCTTTAATCTCTGTTGTACCATACGGCGATCTAGATACAAGTTTTCTCACCTCAAGGCCATCACTGAGGTGAAAACTTCCGTCAAGTCTCATCTGAGATACAACGAATTTGCTTCTAACTGATGAAAATTTCATACTTTTCCCTCCTTAAACTCCTTATACGCCTTCGCCACCTTTGGCAGGTCATCTGCCAAGTGCTTGATACGTTCTCTACGTTGTCTTACTATCTCACGTCCGTTATCAGCGTATGTGAGCCACTTCTTGTAATGTTCAAACAGAATTTCGGCTCCGTCATCGTCCTTTTCATATACAGGAACGCCACGACGATCTTTGCCTACCTGTTCTACAATTGCCATAAATACGTCATAGTCCTCATTTGCAATAGGCACAAGCATTTCAGTATCCGTCTTCTTCTGAAGGAAGAGGAGCGATGCCTGCACACCTACCTGTGGCAAGAATGTCTCTACTGGCAAATCCACACTTGCCAGGAGTTTGAAATGCTGGAGAATCCACAAACGTACACTCTCTGTATTTGGATTGCCCAAAATACCATCAGGCAATACGATTGCCATTTTGCCGCCAGGCTTCAAGAAGTTGTAACATGCCTCAATAAAAAGTACTTCTGGAGCCTTGCTGCTCAATTCATATCGCGCAGCAATCTCCTGATCTACTTCTACTTTCGTACCAAACGGAGGGTTCGTAAATACCATATCAAACTTGCCCTGTGCGTTTGTTGCAGGAGTTTCAAAATGGAAATCACGGTCGGCACTGTGACTGATACTTTCATTTACAGCCTCAGCAATATGAGGAACATCTGGTTTGCTACCATAAGGATAATCCAGAGAGTTGATGTTATAGATATTTGAATGTCCGTCACCAGCCATCACCATATTCATACGTGCAGCCTTCTTCAAGTCCGGGTCGAAATCGAAACCGAATATCATCTTCTCGGCATACTCTCGAACAGCATCATCCACTTCAGCAGAGTTCAGTTTGGCTTCAAGGTGCATCTCGTCCAATTCCGGATAGAAATTACGGGCTATCTTGTGGCGCACATGGTCGAGTACCATCACTAGGAAACCACCCGAACCACAAGCAGGGTCGAGCACACGACAATTCTGGTCGGGATCAAGCATCTCAACCATACATTTGATAATATTACGAGGTGTAAAGAACTGACCAGCCTCCTGCTTCAGCGTGTTGCTTACAATGGTTTCATAAGCTGTACCCTTCACGTCAACCGTAGCATCAAGGAAAGAATACTTTGCCAGTTCACTTGCCACAAAAGCAAGACCACGGTCGGAGAGCGTAATTTGCTCACTGCCATCGAACACATCCTTAAAGACATGACTGTCCTTCAAATCCTCGAAGATTCCCTTGATTCGCTCAGCAACAGCATGCTGACCTTCTGGAGTATTCTGTTCTTTCACACCCACCCAAAAACGACGGCGATAACTATTGCCCTCTCTTGCATCAGAGAAGCGACGTTTCTCGTCATAGAGCTTGCAGAATATCAAGTTGAGAAGTTCCCAAAAGGCAGTTTTCTTCATACCCTCGTTACCATAGATATAATCATGACAACGCTTAAAGGTCTTGACAAGCGATTCATTGGCAGGTTTGCGTGGAACAGCTCTTTCTCCCTGTTTTTCAAGGTCTTCAAGTGTCTGTTCCTCGGCAGGAAAATCAGAAATTGCCTCACAGGTTACCTGTCCGAAATCATCTTCAAAGGCATGTACATATTGCAGGTCTTCACCGTTTGTCCAACAGGCAAACTCACAATCTGTAGTACTCAGAATATTTTCTGTTGTAGCCTCAACACCAGCCTTTTTATCGGTTGGCTTCACTTTGGCATCTTTTGCTACAATGATAAAGCGGATAAGCTCATCTTCATCATGGGCACGACCAGCATTAAAGATGGCCAAATCCACTTTTTGAGTTTTGTTTTTACCAGTATCAACATCCTCATACTTCACCTTATAGTCACGCTCCATATCCTCAGAAGCGAAACCATATTCTTCCGTCATCATTGCAATCATCGACTGCAAAGTCATTTCTTTTTCTGTGGCTTTCACCACACGATTAGTGAGTGAACACACCATTTCATTCTCGCCAAGAACAATCTCGTTATTATGAGAAGTCTCTATGTTTTTTTCTACTGTTGCCATTTTATTTGCAAAATTAATAAATTAATTCGAAGCACTATCCATTTTGCTTCATCCAAGTTGGTCCAAGTTTAAATCTATCTGTTTGACCTGAAAATTGGCATACTCGCATCATTTCGTCGCAATAGGCGAAGGCATCTTTATATAAAAGGCGTCATCTGTTGAGGAATTAATCAGTTCCTTCACATCAACCTGTAAAGCCTTCGCTATTTCAAACAACGTTTCCAAACTTGGCTGTGCTGTATTTGTACACCACTTAGATATGGTTGCAGGATCTTTGTGTAATTCTCCTGCAAGCCATTTGGCAGTACGTTTTTTCTCTACCAGCACTAGCTTAATCCTATTTAAGTCTTTTTGATCCATGACCTTTATTTAAATTATGCCACAAAGTTACAATGATATTTCTAAAATAACAAATAAAAATTGTATATTTTTCATAAAATATTGTGTTTTAAGCAATTTTTATTGTTATTTCGATTAACAACTACTATCGCTATTATATCAATTATTATTTTCAGATTCACCTTCGAAAAGTATTTCGAATGCGATATTTTCACTTTCAGATAGTTAATATAACTTAAATTAAATCATAAAACGCTTCAACTATGTGACATTTTCACTATCTTTGCACAAAAAAGATAAATTAAAATATAAAAAATATGATTATAAGAGTCAGAATTAGAAATTTCCTTTCGTTCAACAAAGAGATCGAATTCTCTATGATACCAGGACAAGGAAGACTAAAAAAAGAGCACAAAACTACGCCTATCGGCGGATATTGTGTATTAAAAACTGCAGCCATATATGGAGCGAATGCAGGTGGTAAAAGTAATTTGGTAAAGGCTATCGCTTTTATCAAATACCTAATACTTCATGGTACCCGACCAGATAGTCTCATTGACTACCATAAGTTTCTATTATCAAAAGAATCTCAAAACGAACTTTCAAAAATAGAAATAGAGTTTCAGGCTGGGGAAAAGAATTTTGATTATGGAATCGAATTCAACAATGAAGAAATCGTCAATGAATGGTTGTATGAATTTACCAAACGTTCCGAGTCTATGATATATGACAGGAAAGAAGGTAAATTTACTTTAGATGGTCTATTCAAACGCAACAGATCTGACGAATCCAGACAATATTTACAGTTCTTTGCACAATCAACTCCAAAGAACCAACTCTTCCTCCACGAGGTGTTCTCAAGAAATATCAAAGACAATGTTGATAATATAGAGGATCTCACAGCTGTTACAGATTGGTTTTTAAATACATTAAAAATAATTTTTCCAGGTACACCATATAAACATGGAGTAATGCTACAGGCTGCAAATGACAGTGAGTTACAACGTTTCTACGCTGTTCTTCTTCGCTATTTCGACACAGGCATAGATAGTATCAAGCTAAATGATGTTGACATTGACAAATTGGGTATTCCTCAAGACTTACTTCGAGATATAAAAACAGACTTATTAAAAACAAAGGACAAAGATGCCTATGGCACCCTTTCGTTTGACGATGAGCTGTACTTGGTGTCAGCAGAAAATGGACTAATCAAGACGAAAAAACTCATCACAATCCATAAAATGATGAATGGTGACAAAAATGATATAGCAATGTTTTCTCTTAGCAACGAAAGTGATGGAACCAAACGTTTGTTTGATTATATTCCACTCATATTAGACTTAATAAGAGGAGCAAAGGTTTTTGTTGTGGATGAAATAGAAAGAAGCCTTCACCCATCATTGGTTTACCGAATTTTTCAACTATTTCTCGACACATGCAGCCAAACCGACAGTCAACTCATCGTTACAAGTCACGAAACGACATTAATGACTCAAAACCTTCTAAGAAAGGATGAAATCTGGTTTATGGAAAAAAGCGAACAAGGTGAGAGCAAATTGGTTTCTTTGGAAGAATATAAAGTTCGATTTGACAAAGAACTTCGTGGTAGCTATTTAGAAGGTTCTTTCGGTGGCATACCAAAGTTTGACGACAAAGAACTTCAATCTCTTTCTAACCAAATTACAAATTCAAAAAGTAGTATATGCCAAGAGAACGAAAAGCATTAAAACGTATATCCAACAGAAAGTTACCTCAGAAGAAGCGACTTTCGGATTATAGCAAAAACATTGCTAATGAAGTAATAAAATTAGTACCAAATAGAAACAAGAAAAATGAATAAAGATTTTTACATATCAATTTTTGGTAACAGGTACGATAGAGAAGCAGTACTTTTCCCTGCATCAGTAACTATTCTTCTGATAGTATTTGCCTTAGGAAATATACTGCATGGGTACTTGGAACACATAGATGTACTGGATTCTAAGGTACACATGACTATTTTTGCAATACTTATACTCATCATTACAAAAATAATGATGTGGATAATTCGTACACTATCAAAAAACTCAATAGAAAGGCTTACTTATGGGAAAGAGAAGTTAAATTTTCCAACAATTTCAATATTGCTACCTTCATCAAGTATATTGAGCAATGAGTACAAGAATAGAATCCTTTTAAAAGCACAAAAAGATTTTGAAATTGATCTCAACACATCAATTAGCAATCAAGAAAATGAAACTAAGGTAAGGAAAGTTATTGCTGAAGTTACAAATTTAATCAGGAAAAAAGTAAGCCGCCTTGAGAGAACAGAAACTTACTTAATTAAGAATATAAGATATGGTAGATGTCGCAACATGATTGGGGGAAGCACAATTGCAATTCTGATACAATTGGTAATAACTATCTATAGTGCAATAAAAGGCTATTCTTTGTTTTGCCCAATTATAAGTATTACCATCAGTTGTATGTTGGACCTATACATGTTCTACATATATAAACAAGCTGGTATAGAGTATGCAAAAGAACTTTTTGAAAACTATTTAATTTGTAAAAATAATGAATAATACAAAAATTACTTTTTATCCAGTATCAAATGGAGATACTAATCTCATCGAATTTTCCGATGGGAAGAAGATGTTAGTAGATTGCAAATTTAGAGCTTCATCAGAAGAGGATAATGATGAATACAATGTAATCGAAGATTTGTTAACAAACAAACTAAAAAAGAAGGTATACGATTTGCCATATTTAAACGCATTCGTATTAACCCACCCAGATGAGGATCACTGTTTGGGATTTTCCTCTAAATTTTTCAATGGGAAAAACCCTGCGAAAAAAGAGCCTAGCAAGTCTGAAATAGACAGTAAACTTATCCTTATTGGAGAGTTGTGGTATTCACCACGTGTTTTCACGGAACAACAGCAAGAACTATGCGATGACGCAAAGGCTTTCAAAAAGGAAGCAGAACGCCGTATGAAGTTATGGAAGGATAATGATTCCACGAAAGACGAACCAGGAAATCGAATTAGAATCATCGGATATTCAGACATAGACGATTTGAAAGGCATACCTGACAAACGTATTACCGTTCCAGGAAATGAGCTTAATGAACTTGATGGCAAATCAACAAAAGATTACCGCTGGTTTATTCATGCACCTTTCAAAGAAGCCATTGAAGGAGATAACAGAAATGAAACAAGTATAGTAATGCAAATAAGAATTGATGCTGGGAGCAAATCTGATGTAGGAAAAATTATGCTTGGTGGAGATGCCGAATGGCGAGTTTGGAAGCAAATCATGGAGAAAACAAAAGATAACAAGCATCTAGTTTGGAATTTATTCGAAGCTCCACACCATTGCAGTTATACATACTTTGCAGATAACAGAGATGATAAGCCTAGCCAACAGTCAATTGATTTCTTAGATAAGATGGAAGGTAATGGTTATGTTGTCAGTTCCTCTAAAACTATAAAAAAGAACAATGATAATCCACCATGCCAAAAGGCAAAAAATCGTTATCTAGAGCATTTGAAAGAAGAAGAACATTTCTTATGTACAGAAATAGATGGAGTCCAAAAGCCTGTAGTCTTCGAGATTAAATCTGACGGAATTCATCTCATTGAAACAGAAAAGGAGAACGATGCTCAAAAGCAAAATTCCATTGCACAAAAACCACATTATTATGGATAAATTTTCAGACAATTATTCTCACAAGATAGCAAATGAAGTTGTTCTTAAATTAAAAGAACAACTTCATTCATATGAATCGTACGAATTACTCGGAAACTCATATGAAATTTTCGAAACGCCAAACAAATGCTACGCTATTAACACTAAAGTTAGAGTTGATGCAGGTTCTAATTCGCTACTGCGAACTAACGAACCTATCATTATAGAATTCTCCAATATTGAAGACATAGAGCTCTCTTACATTAATGTGTATCCTAACAGAAAGGATTTCCCCTATGATAAGCTTCCTCATATAAATTATGCTGTAGGAGAAATGCCTCCTTCCTTATGCCTTACCAGAGAGAATTTTCTTGATTGGTATGCAGAACACAACTTTGATGATTTCTTTAAATTAATTTCAGAATGGTATAATGATGCTGCTCATGGTAATCTTATAAAATTTAAAGAGCATGACGCTTACGAACCATTCAGAGCAAGCAAAACCGGCATAATTCTTTTCAAAAAGCCCTGGGAGGATACTGTTTTAGAAAAGAAAAAACATGCTGGTTCTTTTGTATATTCTGTCAAACGCATTATAGATGATTGTGAAGCATATGAAGGAACTATCGGAAGTCAAAAATACGAAGGAGATAGTCTTGGCATTCTTCTATACAGAAACTGTGCAATTATTTGCAAAGAATGGTTTATACAAAAGCCTAAGACATGGGGAGAATTGTTGCATTTCATTAAAGAAAACGGCTTTGACTTCAATATCAAAAATGTCAGACAAACAATAGAGAGACATCATTTAAAAGACATCAAGAATGTATTTTTCCAGTTAGCATTTGTCAGACCAGTGAAAGTACTTAATAAAAATACGAGAATAGACTATTTGTATTTCTGCGTAAAATATATAGATGTCAACACCAATAATACGGAAGGTATAATCCAGGAGGTTATAACTTATGATATTGCAACAAAAGATCTTGCAAGATACATATCAGCTACCCCAAACAACATATCAAACAAGAAAATTTTAATACTTGGTTGTGGCGCTATAGGTAGCAAACTTGCTTACCACTTATATAGAAGTGGTATCTGTAATCTTACAATTTGCGACAATGACATAATGGAATCACATAATGTTTGTCGACATGCACTTTCCAATTGGGACTTTCGTTCCAGCAAAGCTCTTTTGGTAAAAGAACAGCTTGACTCGATGTTTTACCATAACAACAAAACAGTTGATGCTATAACAGAGAATATCCTCACATGGTTACCCAATCAAAATTTAAAAGAGTACGATTTAATCATTGAGGCTACTGCTTCTACTGCAGTATTTCGAATGCTCACAAAAGTAAGCACAAAGTGTAATGTTCCTATTGCAAGATTTGCATTATCTGATGCAGGAAAAATCGGTTTGTTGTACTTAAATTACAACAGAAAGAACTTGTTATCAGACTATCACATACAGATTGCTTTAGAATCATGTAATAACGAGGACATAAGAAAATGGCTTCAAGATGAAGATAAATATAACTATGATTTAATCAGAGTTGGAGAAGGTTGCCATTCCAATTCTATGATTTTAAGTGATGATACTATTAGTACGCATTGCGGAATCGCTTCTAATATAATACGCAATATGTTTGCCAAACCTGCACAAGAGAATAAAATATACATATCATTTGCAAACATTGAATATATCGGACAAGTCTTCACAGATGTAATAGATCTTGAAAATTATACGAGTATAACATGCGAAAATGATATCTCTTGGACGGTAAGAATAAAATCAGACATTTTAACAGAAATCAGACATAACACCAAAGTTGCTGGAAGAAATGAGACAGGGGGCTATCTAATGGGTTCTATTGACCTAAAATATAAAATGATTTATGTCACCCACAACTATACACCAAGTCATTTATATTCAAACGAGACAAACTTAGAGTTGCCTATATCTGAATGGAAGAATGAATATTTGAAGGTTTACACTAGTTCTAACAAAGTGATAGACTATATTGGAGATTGGCATAGCCATCCTACAGGAACTCTTAAGATGTCAGACACAGACAAATATACATGTAAAGAAGTCTTAAGAGATGAAATAAATGCAAAAATTGGAATATGCATTATTACAAATAAGAAGAAAACCCTTGCATATTTATTACATTAAAATAAGCATAAAAAGAGTGAGTAAGCCGATACAGATTAGATAAATACTTACCAATTAACATTACACTATCAAACCCAATCTTAATTTATACTCTGTATTTAAGTCTGCACATTCTCAGTCAAGAGAATATGCAGACTTTTTTTATACCCATCCTTTACGATGCAAATACCAAACAAGCCAATAAATTAGTATCTCTGATCCGAATCCACCTCCAAGGACAATCCATAATACATTGGAATGGATTTCTGTAATATTTACAAGGATTACCAACACCAAAATCAAAATTGTAAAAAGCAAAGTCAACATACATGCCGCAGCAACATCAAGAGGAATCGAGATTCTACCTGATGCCTCATTTACATTATCAAGCACCGCTCGCACTTTCTTGCCAAAGGCATCAGCAACATCATCACCCATTTTTACTGCAACCTTCTCTATACTTGACTTAATTCTTTCATCCACTCGAACAGTATTAGCCTCCTTCAACATAGGAAGGAGTTTGCCAACCTTGGCTGTAGAAGCATCTACTTGTTCTGAGATAATCTTGTAATTACGGATACTTTGCTCAACTATGCCTGATAATGCACGAAACGCATTGATGTATTGATTGAGCAAATCACGATCCATATCTCTCTGTTGTTCGGGCGAAAAGGTATCCAATTGCGCCCGAAGTTCATCTGTATCAAATTTCTTCATTTAAATATAATATTATTATCTACGTCTTCCATATCTTGCTCGTTTTCCCAATGCAGCAATAGCAGCCTGAGCACAACGATGTGCCCACTCCATTTCATCTTCACGTGGATCTCGTCCCCATTTCTGATCATTGCCAGTGCTACCACCTCCTGAAACAGAAATGTTGGGAGTGGCGAGCATCGTAAAATAAGCTGTAGCAAGATTCGTCAACATCTTCCAGTTAGCTACACTACGAAAATCAAACTCCGTATCAAAATAGTCCTCTATCTCTTTCGGAATAAAGCGATCATAGACTTCGCCATCAATATTTATACTTACACGTGATGTTCCAGGAACTCTTTCCGTATAAGAATTGAAAGCTCGGCTATATCTATCATCAACGAACTTTGCCGTGGAATTCCCGGCAGTTCCAATACCTGAGCCATCAATTTTAAAACCTGCAGATATACCCTTCTGGGGCTTATGACCAGGATTATTCATTGAAGCAGAAACATTCCTCATCTGTGGATGAAGCAATTTCCAGGTAGTCTCGATATTCTTGGCTGTCAACTTTCGTCCACACCCCAATTCAGAAGCCTTGTACTTTGCATTACCTTTCGCCAAAACATAGCCACGAACGATACCCTCTTTGTCACGACACAAACGCACATCATATCCTTTTCTTTTCAACAAATAAGCATATTCATCCCATGACCAATGCGGCATTAATCTAACGATGTCCATACAATCCTCACTTACCTTCCTGAGATTATTGTCTCGAATCTCACAAGCCGTAGTCCAACCATATCTTCGAGCAATAATCTCAGCTGCCCGTTGGGCACGAAGATGAATGGCATGATCATTATTCATCTGTCCCCATTCTGTCATTCTACTAACTGCTGCATGAAGATGAGGTGTACCGCTCTCAGAATCTTTATGAAGCCAAACAGTAGCCATACTACATCCCAAATAAGTTTTGTCTGATACCAACTTACCCTTTTTGTCATAGATTACCTGTTTGTCAAACTCTTCTATAAAATCGTTCCAAAGTTTCTTCCAATCAGATAAAGAAAAGTCCTTGGTATGTTCAGCAGAAGGACTTATCTCGATACGGATCACGTTATTCTTGACATCCATTCGTGATGCAGAAATCAAGTTTATCATCATCCAAATCCCCAAAGCATCCATATCTGCATCAAGATTTTGATTACATACATGGTATATTTTCTCCGGATGTTTCTTGTGCTCCGACTCACCACTCATATATCTGATGGCATTGATACCATGTGATATTGCTTTTGCCTTTGCAATCATAAACTACTAATTTAAGTTGAACTAGATGGGAAATCATTAACTTTCTGTACCGACTGCAAATAGTCGACTACAGCATTCGTTATTGGCACAACCCTCTCATACCAATCAAACATCACACGATAATTACGAAAGAGAGAAAGCTTTTGTTCGTTAGTTAACCCCGACAAAGCATTAGCAAAATTGACCATATCAATACGGCATTTCGCCAAATTTCCTAGCAGTTTTATCTCTTCATTAGACAACTTGTTCTTTGGCTTATACCCCAAACAACGAGCACGAACAAAGCTACTTACTGTCATATTACAACTTTTAGCAGCCGAACAAATCTTCGAATATTCACCCTGAGTCACCTTGGTAACTACCACATGATTTCGTTTATTCTCCAACGATATTTGTTTTCTTTTATTTGTCATTTCTTTAATCGTTTAAAATGTTCATATCAAGGGTTGTGAGCCTGCGAACGACTTCATCCTCCGCTCTTTCTCAAAGAAAGGAGGCGAGAACGCAGAGGATACCGAGCGCAGCAAAGGTAATACCTCGGCATATCTCGCAACAGAAATGCCGTCACCTCTGCTTACCCACACCCCCTTCAGCCCTTTAACCAGTCACCTTATCCCAAGGCTTAGCCTTCAAGTATTGATTCAAATAGAACTGGGCAGAAGGCTCAGGAAACTGACTCAAATAAACTGGAACAAAATCTATGGCACGCTGCTTATCAGACTCCGCCATAGAATCCCAAGCATTTTGAAATTCCCCCGTATAAGTACCGATTTTCGGATAGACATCAACCAATCGCTGCAAAGAAATTGGAGCGTTAGAAGCAACTTCCTCTTTCTTCTCTTCTACAACCGATTCGGTCTTCTTCGGTACGACTCGTTTTTTACTCACTTTGCGTTGAGCATTCTGAGTATTAACAACACGACGCTGCTCATAAGCATTACGTTGAGCATCGATTTGTTCACGAAAAAGCGTAAAGAACGCTTTCAAAAGGGAATTGGAAAAAGCTGGTTCCTTTTCCTCTTCTACATAGCGAGCGATAGCTTTTGCTATCTGTCCCGCATCTTTGTCTTCCAATTGCGCTAAAGCAACATAAAGACTTGTTGGAATTGTTATTGCTTTCATTAATTCTAAAATTTATTTTATGAATGGATTCGGATACCATATTGACGGCAAATCCAAAAAAATGTTCCAATACTAACACTTTGGTAATTTCGCTTCAACAAATCAGAAAACAGTTTATCTGTCTTCAATTCGTTATAATCCAAATTCTGTTGACTACAGATGTGGAAGAACGGTCTGCCATCTTCTCCCAGAGTAGCAAGAGAACAGCCAACCTTCATCCATTGTTCATAGGAAACTGTCACATCCGTTCCGGTGCGGCTGATTATCTCACAGCATTTTTCCACAGCCAGAAGATCATCATTCCCATTGAAATCACCAAGAGGATAAAACACCTTTCTAGGTGGTTCCACATAAACACCTTCGTATGGGATTGCATTCATGTTAATTAGCGGATGCTCATCATAACTCATGCAACGCATACGAGTTATATCACTACACGCCTTGTCTATGGTGATTCCCATTTTTTCAAAGTCGATTTGCAACTGTCGAAACTGTTGCAAATGATTTTGTGGATACCGCAAAGGAATAATGGCGAAGATACCTTTACCACTAACGCTGAGCGAACAATAAGCAATCTGAGGCAATACAGCCAACTGAGTTTTGAGTTCTTCCCAATTCGTTATATCTGGGTTTTCCTTAGAATCTACATCTATACTTATCAACCCCGAATATTGCTTTATGTTCCCAACGGCTCTCGTTGGAGCAAACACACCACTAATAGCTGCTTGTGGGAGTCGCCGCTTCCATTTATCCCGTTCCTCCTTATCTGCAATACAGCGCATCATCTGGATGACATTTGCATACTCTTTAGAGAAAAGGAAATCATGCAAGGTAATTACCCTTCCCACATTATCAGTGACTCCATCGTAAACTGATATTTGCCTTGAAAATATATTCATAGATATACCTTATTTTATAGTTTCAGTTGCGACACGCCCTATATTTCTAATTATCAACAAGATAGAACAGCAATCCACCGCAACAATATTTCAATCTGAGGCTTATCATTCTGCTACAGCAGGTTGCGGTATGATTACGCTTGAACTCCCTTTATATAAAGGGGTTTCCGTTGATGCGCAACCGCAACCATGAAGTTCTGGCTGTTTATTGACTATCCTACTCACGTATTGCCTGCTAACACCAATACCTTCTGCAAACTTAGTAATATTCATTTTACCTTCTCCTACTAGGGAATACAACTGTTTAATCAACTGTTCTTTCGTCATCTTCTTAGCTGTCGTTCCTCCTGTAATAAGATTCAATGCTTTGGTTCCACAATACTCGAAATAGCGCATACACTCCACACTATACTTCATTTCTTCTGCTGACACCTCTGTAGAAGATGGCAAAGCAAAATAACAACCAGGCCCAGCATCATCTTGGCAAGACAAGATGTGAGTAATGGCACACCATTTCAATACATAAATACGCAATTTCGATAACATCGATGCCTGGAACGAATCATTTTCATCCGTTCTAGCCTTTGTTTCGTTATAGTAATCTATGTATACTTGCTTAGCTTCAGCACTGAGCGTCAGTTCCATATTCCCCATCTTCAATAGCTTCGTGAAGATTTCATTCCAAGCTTCCACATAGGATGATTCCAACACTACCTCAGAATAAAATGACTTCGGTATATTGTCAGGATATACAAACAGCCACCTCTGCACAAAGCCCAAACTAGCCAAATTTCTTTTGAAAGCTTCTGCAAAAGCATCTGGCTGGATGCCACCCATCATGCAAAGAAATGGATGTTCTATACGAATTGGCATTTGAGTCTTTCGAGTGACAGAAAAAGTGGTACCATCCCAGATGGAAAGATAGTTGCTTATCTCACCACTATTATGATAGCGTCCGATATCATCTATGAAACCCTTGATTTCATCTCGGTACAACAGCAGTCCATCACTAGAGTCACATCTTCTATCAAGCACCTGATACAAACCTTCAGGAGTAACATCAGAGACAATCAGTTGATTAAATATAGGTTCATCCTCCTCGACATTCTTCTTGAAGACCTTATATTTATCACGAAAATCCCTATAGCGATTACCATCTTCTTGATGCATAGGTTCCAACAGAGCCTTGATTGGTGAACTTTTGTTTGAACCACTTGGAGCTATGTGACTAATCCATAAATTAGGATGATTTCGATACTTCCCATCATGAATCGTCACATGTTTTCCACACAAAGTTGCCACGATACAATACACCGCAGATGTAATGAAATCCTTCGGGCACTGGAATACCTTAGCATATTGCTCGATGACTCGCTGTACTTCCAGACGAAGAACATAAGTAGGCAATTCCTTTGGTGGAACATCCAGTGAATGCGAATTGATTTTAAGCATACCACATTATTTATTTAGATCAAAGACGCGCTCTATATCCGACTGACGATAGAAAGACTTTCTTCCCATCTTAACAGGTTTGAGCAATCCATCCTTCGCCCAACGCCATAGCGTCACCTTAGATATACGATACTTGCTCGCTACCTCATCTGGAGTCAACAATGGAGATTCAACCTTCAGAGGTTTCTGATTCATCTCTTCCTGCCAATTCAGAAAGAGTTCCTTCAAATCTGCCATATTAAGAATGGCAAGACTCATGTTGTTACTTAAAATTTCACTTGTATTCATAATCTATTATAGCTTTAAAATTATACATTTTTCATTTCAAGAGGTCTCTAAAATATTATTACTTGAAAGCCAATGAAACGAATTGCGCTGCAAAAATACAATAGAAAAATCTAAGAAAAAAGAAATCTTATGTTCCTCAAAAAAATTATCTAAAAACAGGAACAAATTAAAAGAAAAAAAGGTGTTCCCAACATTTTTTAGGAACACCTTCTAATTATTATAATCCACTCTCAATCAACTGTTTTTCAAACTGTTGCAAATCCTCTGTCTTGATTTTCAGAGTTTTACCATCATTAGTTCTCAAATATCGTTGCACAGCTTTCACAAAACTTTCTTTAGCTTTCAAATCCCCCTCAGATACATCCTCAGCATGAACTTCCTGCCATAAGAAAGAAATTATCTCATAGTTATATGCCTTCGTATTTTTATCCTCAGGAAAACGAACCTTAATATCATCTTTTAAATTCAGATGATAAATAAAAGCTGCAGCACGCTTTGCTCTCGTACCCTTTTCCGATTTTATATAACGCAAACCTACATCAACAAACTTTTCAATGTAATCGTCACTCTTTTCTGAATTACTGTCCAATTTCAGGAAATCATGCAAATTATTTACTTTCTTAAATTTTTGCTCTAGCAAATTAAATTTTGCAAGAGCATAGTATGCTGCAGTCATTTGACCTAAATCGAAACAATAGTCAGCAAATTCTGAAACTGAACAAGAATCCTCATTTGGCTCAAAATCCAATGAAGGCACTCTGGCACTGTTTCGATATGCTTTAATTTGATTTTTGATAGCATTCTCAGATGTCATTTGGCAAATATTATCAAAGAAGAAATATTTGTATGCTGCATTAAATCCATTACAAAAAACACGAAACAAATATGAATTCTCCAAAGACGTTTCTTTATATTTTGCAAAAACGGAATCACGCATTGCCCATGCTACAAAGTGTCTTTTATACTTCTTCACTTGCTTTGTATACATCTCAAAAAGTTCCTGCAACTTTTCCCATGTTTCTTTCGTTGTCACGACAGTCACTTTTTTATTTTTAAAAGTACACACATGACTATAATAAGTATCAACATTTGTAAATATTGACACATAACCTTTAGGTCGTTTTCTTCTACTAGCTAAATTTATCATAACTAAATGCAATTAATTGTTTCTTTTAAAATGTCATCATCTATCTGGCGATAACGATTGAATGCCCTACTTCCCTCAACATGACCACTCATCTTTCCAACAATATTCGGGTCACGAACAGCCTTATAAGCTGCACCAACGAAAGTACGGCGAGCCATGTGAGAACTGGCAACATCACAAATTCGTTTCATTTCATTCTCCCCAGTCGTTGAGTTACGAACCTGAACGATTCTTGTAATGCCACAAATCAACAGGATAGCCTTGATGGCATCATTGTATTTCTGTGGACTGATGAAAGGGAATAAACGTCCATCCTTATCAACACCCTCATATTTCTTCACCAATTTCAAAGCACATGGATTTAACGGAATACGAGGCTTCACCGGAGCATCCTCATCGGCCGTCTTACTCGGCACATACTCCAAGATTCCCTGAGTGATGTTCTGAGAAGTCAATCTCGTAAGATCACCAACACGACAACCTACCAAACACTGGAACACAAATATATCACGCTGAGTTTCCAATGTCCTTAAAGGAAGTTTTGAACATGCCTTCTTATCCTCATCATCCAGTTTTTCAAACATTGCAGGAATATCTGTTTCAGCCACAAGATTTCGTTCTTCCTTTGTTATATAAATAGGTGTACCATACTTCTCCACGCCTATCTTAATTCCATCGAAAGGACGATTGGTTGTTCTCTCCGTTTCATACAACCATTGCATAAACGCCTTGAATTTCTTTTTAAGTTTCACAATGGTATTCTCTCCACGGTCTTGCAATTTGGTCATCGTATGCACCACGTTGATTTCAACAGGATACTCTTCAAGAATACTTTCAAACTGCTTAGGGTATTTCTCCGATAATGTCTTTTCATAACGAAGATACTCCTCGAAATCTTCAATATCCTTACGAGTCATCTTGTCTATATTCCAAGCAAACTTCTCCTGCATCACTTTCTTTTTGAAAGCTTCATATCGAGCCAAATCCCGAATCAACACCCGGAAGGCTTTGGTATGATCATACGAGAAGCGCTTCTTTACCAGATACTCTTCAGCCAGGTCATAAATGGAGTTCTTTTTTCTTTCTCTCTTTCCTTTCTTGGCAGGCTGACGTGTTGGATGATGAAAGCGGTTTACTATCTTATCCAACCACACTGCATCTACATCATCTTTATGAGCAGAAGCGAAAGCCTCCATTATAGAAGCTAATAACTCGTCCAACAATTGCTTTTGCTGTTTAGAGTTTTTCACTTCAGGTGTTATAATGCGATCTGCTACAACAACCTCGCCATAAGATTTCAACTCATAGCCTTTCTTTGCTGCCTCTTCCTTATTTATAGACAATACTTTTTCTGGTACAGCAATACCAGTCTTTAAAGTCTTAGTTCTATTGATAAAATATCGAAAATGCTTCGGAGAGATAAACAATCCGCTCTTTACCCTAAGATTGGCACCACGAAAAGGCACGAAGCGAATGAGTATTTCGCTTCTATGCGTAACCTTATCTTCCTTGCTTGATATACTTAATTCTATACTAGCCATATTAGTTCCATTTTGGTTGCTGCAAAGATACAACATTTTTGGCAACATTTTGGCAACATCTTTGAAATCTAACGTATTTTTAAGAAACTTTACGAAACAAACAACGACTATCAACATCTGATTATCAAGTACTTATAAATATCTTAATTTTTCATGAGTTTAAATAAAAATATGCCTATCAGGCGCACAAAAAAAATGCTAAGTAGTTAATAATAACTATTTAGCATTTTCTTTTAATATAACTACCTGTCTTTTTACACCTTTTTGTCAGATCCTTCTCCTCAAGCAGAGAGATACCTACATCATCCCTTCCAGTTTTTCCTGTGCCTCGCGCATATCTTTTTCAAAATTCACATGGTCTAGAAGGAATTCCGTTCTGCCTTGAGAAAGAAGAAGATAGAGCTGCGAATTCATGCCCTCTACATACTGGGCGATGGCATACTCTATATCATCACGCTGCGTAGGATTGGTGGAAAATTCAAAAACCCTGAGCTTCTGATGAATAAAGCAATATGCCGACTCTATACTATCTCTGGTGATGCCCCTTGCCAAGAGAGCATCACCATTATTATTCTGATTCATTCTGAATATCCTTTCTATTTCACGCCCTTCATCGACAAGGCGATGCGCTTGCGCTTCAAATCTACTTCTGCCACTCTCACCATCACATGCTCATGAAGCTTTACCACCTCAGAAGGATCCTGAATGTAACGGTTTGACATCTGGGATACATGCACCAGACCATCGTTGTGGACACCTATATCTACAAAGGCACCAAACTTGGTAATGTTGGTAACAATGCCCGGCACAACCATGCCCACCTGCAAATCCTCTATCTCCTTGATGCTGGCATCAAACTCAAACTTCTCTACCTCGCCACGAGGATCCAAGCCCGGCTTGTCAAGCTCAGCCATGATATCGGTCAAAGTAGGCATACCCACCTCGGCACTCACATATTTTCTGATATCAATCTTCTTCTGCAGCGCCTTGTCTTCTACCAGCTGCTTCACCGTTACGCCCTGATCTTTCGCCATCTGCTCTACCAGCGCATAGCGCTCCGGATGAACGGCACTGTTATCCAAAGGATTCTTAGCGCCTGGAATGCGGAGGAAGCCGGCACACTGCTCAAAGGCCGAAGGACCCAGACGTGGCACTTTCTTCAACTGGGCACGGGAAGCGAAGGCTCCATTCTCGCGGCGATATTCCACGATATTCTTGGCAAGCGTAGGTCCCAAACCGCTCACATAGGTAAGGAGATGCTGCGATGCGGTATTCAGGTTGACACCCACCGAGTTTACGCAACTCATTACCACCGTATCCAGACTTTTCTTCAACTGAGTCTGATCCACATCATGCTGATACTGTCCCACACCGATGCTCTTCGGATCAATCTTCACCAATTCTGCAAGCGGATCCATCAGTCTTCGTCCGATGCTCACAGCACCACGCACGGTAACATCCTCATCCGGGAACTCATCTCTTGCAATCTTCGAAGCCGAATAGATAGAAGCACCATCCTCGCTCACCACATAGATATCTACCGGATGAACGAAATCGATACTATGCAGCCAGTCGCTGGTTTCGCGGCTTGCCGTACCGTTACCTACAGCCATTGCCTCCACCTGATACATCTTTACCATGCGCTGGATGGCAGCCGTAGCCTCGCTCTTCCTGTTGCGTGGAGGATGAGGATAAACGATTTCATGATGAATCAGATTGCCCTGCGCATCGAGACAGCAAGTCTTGCAACCATTGGCAAAACCCGGGTCAACCGCCATTACGCGTTTCTGCCCGAGAGGAGCCGCCAACAGGAGCTGGCGCAGGTTTTCGGCGAAGACCACAATAGCCTCCTCATCCGCCTTCTGCTTGCTGAGCGCAGCAAATTCAGTTTCAATGCTAGGCTTCAGCAGTCGCTTAAAGGCATCATCCACCGCTTCACCCACCAGCGTCTGGCACTCACCGAAACCATGTACATAGTGGCGCTTCAGTTTATCCTGACACTGCTCATCATCAGCCGAGATGCTGACACGCAAGAATCCTGCCGCCTCGCCTCTACGCATAGCCAGCAGTCGGTGCGAAGAACATTTCTTCAATGGTTCTGAGAAATCGAAATAGTCGGAGAAGCGCTGCGCCTCTTCCTCATCCTTCTTCTTGGCTACCACCTTAGAAGTGATGATGGCACCGCGTCTGAACTCACCGCGAATCTGATTGCGGCTCTGCTCATTCTCGCTTACGGTTTCGGCGATGATGTCCTTGGCTCCCTGAAGTGCAGCCTCCACATCCTTCACCTTATCGCCCACAAACTTCCTGGCAGCCTGTTCCGGATTGCGCTCACGCTGGAAGAGGAGCAGCTGTGCCAGAGGCTCCAAGCCAGCCTCACGTGCTATCTGTGCACGGGTGCGGCGCTTTGGCTTATAAGGAAGATAGATATCTTCCAGTTCGGTGGCATCCCAGCACTGTTCGATGCGTTTTTTCAGTTCATCCGAGAGTTTTCCCTGTTCCTCGATGGTTTTGAGGATAGTCTCTTTTCGCTTCGCCATCTCAGAGAGTTTCTCGTTAGCCTGTGCGATGGCTTCAATGTTTACCTCGTCCATATTACCGGTTTTCTCCTTGCGGTATCGCGAGATAAACGGAATGGTGCAGCCCTCTTCGAGCAGCGCCAGAGTATTTTCTACAGCCTGCTCCTTCAGATTGAGCTGAGCTGCTATCAGCTTTGTAAATTGATTCATTTATGATATTTATAAAATAAGATTCAAACTGTTTGTTCATGCAAAGATAGAGAAAAAAGTTGGTTTGCCCAAATATTCCCTCATTTTATTTGGCGGTTTCACTAAAAAATCGTAGCTATTCTTCAAAAACAGCTTTAGATACATTCAGCACACCTGCTTTTTATTGATTTACATCAACAATACGGCTTGTTTTGCAAGAAAAACAGAGAAATCGTTTTGAGTTTTAAGTTATTTCCTATATCTTTGCCACCGAATTAGAGAGTGCAGAGCATATTCAGGATGTGCTTTGCTATCATAAATAAAGGGGCTGAAAAGCTACCTGATTAGAGTGATAAAATAAAGTAATAATTAAAAGAAAAGATTGATTATGAAGAAGATTATGTTGAGCCTTGCTATGGCTCTCGTTTCAGTTTGCGCTAGCGCACAGGTTTACATCGGTGGTACAGCTGGTATCTCCAGCAACAAGATTGATGGTGGTGACAGCAAGACAGCTTACACCTTGATGCCTGAGATTGGTTACGAATTCAACAACAAGTGGGAAGCAGGTCTCGAGATTGGTATCAAGAAGGGCGAAGTTTGCAAGCTTTCTCCTGTAGGTGAATCTACAACATTTAGAGTAGCTCCTTACGTACGTTACACAGCCGTAGAAACCAAGTTGGTTAACCTCTTCGTAGAAGGTACAATCGGTTACAGCAGTTACAGCAAGGGCGGTGGCGATTCTTACGAGGTAGGCATCAAGCCAGGTTTGGCTGTTAAGCTTTCAGACCACGTAAACTTCATCACAAAGGTAGGTTTCCTCGGTTACAAAGGTTATTCTCCTGACCATGGTGACAACTCATCAACATTCGGACTTAACGTAGATGCAAGCAACATTTCATTTGGTGCTATCTACAAGTTCTAATCTTAGGGTGCTCATTTACTCATAAGCAATAATATCAGGGGCGCAAGCGATTCCTTTCATGGAAACAGCTTGCGCCCCATTTTTTATCTGCAAGCGAACACGCTTTTACTCTTCACTCTTCACCTTTCCTTCGGAAACCCCTGTGTTTATCGGCATTCCGAGGGGTGAAGAGTTTGCAGCGACTCTTCACCCACTCTTCACCACTCTTCACCGATTCCAAAGACCAACAGGCGTAAATTGCAGCGCAAGACCGCTAGATGTCAAGGAGAGAAGCAAGACCGCCAGGCGTTTCTGAGGAGGGTGCGCCATAAGTCTGGATAATAGTTTGGCGCATAACAGTTGACCATCGCATGCACATCACCTGTTGTGCATGCGCATATCAGCTGTTATGCAAGCGCACAACAGCTGTTGTGCGACCGAAGATACTGGCTGTTTCAACAACATATCCTAACTCTTCCAACAACATATTCTAACTCTTTCAACAACATATCCTAACTCTTCCAACAACAAGAAGAGGATGAATCATAAACTTATGACACACCCTCCCTTTATTTTGTTTCCGCCATTGCCATCCAACCAACAGCACAAGAACAGATTATAAAAACACTTTTTACAGCAGAAAAATGCGTATTTACGCAAAAATCTTTTGTAAATTCATCAAAAAAGCGTATCTTTGCAGCAGAAAAATGCGTATTTACGCAAAAATCTAACATAAAATTAAATCAATATATATAGATAGATTATGATCATCGAACGCAAAAGATACATACAGCAACTGCTCAATAGCAGACACAATGGACTGGTAAAAATCATCACCGGTATTAGAAGATGCGGAAAGTCTTTCCTGCTATTCAACTTATTCAAGAGACAACTCAAACTAGATGGTGTAGACAAAGAGCACATCATAGAAATGGCTTTTGATGACTTTGGCAATAAGGTATATCGCGACCCTGATAAGTTCTACCAGTATGTAAAGAGCCTCATCAAGGACGGTAGGATGTACTATATCCTTTTGGACGAGGTGCAGATGCTGAAAGATTTTGAGGATGTTCTGAATGGATTGCTCCATATCCCCAATGCTGACGTATATGTTACAGGCAGCAACGCCAAGTTCTTGTCAAAGGACATCATTACCGAGTTCAGAGGTCGAGGCTACCAGATTCATATTTCACCACTCAGTTTCTCCGAATTCATGTCTGTCTACCAAGGCAGCCAAGAGAGCGGTTGGGTAGAATATCTACAATATGGCGGACTGCCACCTGTCATCCTACAACCTACAGATGAAGATAAGATTAGGGTACTTAAAGACCTTTGGCAAGAAACTTACTTGATTGACATTCTTAACAGAAATCGCATCAAGAACAATGCTGAGCTAGAAGAACTTCTCTGTATGTTATCATCTGGCATAGGAGGACTGGTAAATCCTCAAAAACTATCGAATACATTCAAGACCAACAAAAATATATCCATTGGCTCTACCACTCTGAAAACATACATCGATTATTGCTCAGATGCCTTTCTTATAGAGGAAGCCAAGAGATACGACGTGAAGGGAAGAAAATATATCGGTACTCCTATGAAGTATTACTTCACCGATTTAGGACTGCGCAATGCACTCATCAATTTTCGCCAAATAGAGAAGACCCATCTCATGGAGAATGCGATATATTGCGAGCTGAGAAGACAGGGATTCAATGTGGATGTAGGCGTGGTAACAGTGAATGGGAAAGACGAAAACGGCACTAGTTATCGCAAACAACTAGAGGTAGACTTCGTGTGCAACAAGGGCAGTCGCCGATGCTATATCCAGTCGGCCCTCAGCCTGCCATCGCAAGACAAGATAGAGCAAGAAATCAACTCATTGCGCCGCATAGATGATGGTTTCGAGCGAATCGTCATTGTGGGCGAAAGCCTCATCAGCAACCGTGATGCAAATGGTATACTCTTCATGAGCATCTATGATTTCATGCTGAATGACTTATAATCATCGACTATAAAAAAAGGCTTCCCCACCATATCCCATGGCAAGGAAGCCTAAAATTATGACACACCTCCGCCGAACCAGCCAGGGTGAAGAGTGGTGAAGAGTGGGTGAAGAGTGCCCAAAAACTCTTCACCCCTCGAAACGCCCATAAACACTGGGGATTCCGAAGGAAAGGTGAAGAGTGAAGAGTATTTCCTTATCCCTTACTTACAACATTTTTACAGGCATTTACGCTGACTGTTCCTATAGAACAGCCAACTGGCGAGTGTATGGCTAGTCAGCTGTTCTTCATTCGCCTGTACCCTATTTTCGGTTAACAGCCAACTTATTCCTCGGCAAAATATTCTTCCATAACTAGACAATAATCGCTACATACTGATAAAAATCGCTGGCAATTATTAGACATAAGGGTAAAGGACACTTTTAGCAAAAAGCTTGAAGCTTTGAAAGAAAAAACATAAATATGCACCTTGGAAGGTGCATATTGCGCATAGATGTGCACCTTCCAAGGTGCATATGCTACAAATTTAAAGAGCGCAATAATCAAATAAGGGGCGTGCTTAAATGAGCACGCCCCCAGACGAGAGATTTTATGTATTCTTTTCACAAAGAATCCTATTAAACATTATGTATATAATTTTATTTTCATGATGGATGAACTCTAAAAAAGAGATTCTGGCATACTAGTTGTCAAGACAAACCAGTTATTTGGATTACTCTCATCAGTCAACTTTATAGAAGAAGGCTGTTTCGATGTACCTTCCAGCAACTCGATTTTATAAGTCTTGGCCACGCCGGCTGCATGACTTCCCTCATCACCAGTCAGTGCATAAATCATATACATCTGACCCCAACTATAGAAATACTGACCATTCGCATTAAACTTGCCAGGACAAGCAAATGAGATATGATTATCGTCAACGATAGTAGGAGTAATGTCTATGAACGAAGCATAGCCTGCCACATTGAAAAAGATTCCCCAATGTCCTGCATAGTCATTAAACGCAGAAGTGGTAAAAGCAGCAAAAAGGCAAGGAGAGTAATACTTAGAAACCTTTTCGTTACCAGCATTCCAATACGCCTGAGTATAGCTACCCATATTAGCTACAGAGAAGAACCAGTCTCCACTGATAACCTGCTCACTGATAGGAGGAACAACGCCCAACATCTTTACAGCGGCATCTGTGGATTCAAACTCATAGTTATCGCCCCCTTTATAGTTGAATCCCTTGACAGTAACGCCATTAAGAGTTATTGGCTTATAAAATTCAATGCCCTTGTCTGTAACAATATAAGGTTCCGTTGTAGAGCCTTCCTCGGCATTAGAACTAGTGAAAGTAATGGTACGATAGCTTGATGTAGCTACATACTTGACATCATTCACCTCGCAAGTATATTTAGGGAACTGCATCTCCTGCTCCAAACCATCTATCTGATTAATGGTCTCAGTCCAATCGGCATCCTTCGCCATAGGAGTCATCACTATTTTTGTACCACGCTTCTTGCCAAGCATGACTACAGAATCAGCAGTGGCGGTAAGCACCCGGAACTCCAAGTCACCTTCCATACCCTTACCATTATCACCAATACCATCAGGGTTAGCTGGATCGGAGAAGAAATGAATCACCTTATTGTACTCATCAAAAGACAGAACGATACTAGCACTCTGCTCCAATTTATAATGTGATGTGGCTTTCGTGTCTGCACCCAAAGCATCGCTCATGGCAGTAACATTTCCATCTGTTCCAAATTTCAACAACAGATTATATCCACCATACTTGGTATTAGCCTTAGGATAATATTTCATCAGCCATCCATTCTCTGCAGAAGTAAGAACCGTCTTATACTCTGCTATTGCATCATTCACTCGCTCTGCAGAAGGTTTGTCGAACACTTCATCTATGTCGTTGGAACAAGATGTGAAAGACAAGACCGCAATCAGCGTAAATAATATGTTATATATTTTTTTCATATCCGTCTTACTTTAATGTTTCTAAATCCATTGCCTTTACTTCTGCCGTACGACGCAAGATAACTTCACGAAGCTTGGTAATATCCATGCCCCAAGTGTTGGCAAAATATTCCTTGAGAATGTTAAATTTCTGAATAATAGCTTTATAGCCACTTGCATCCTTCACTATAGGATTGCCGTCTGCATCAAGCACATACTCGCCATTTTCATCTGTTTCGTATACAATACCTGCACGCAGTATTTTTTGCCATGCTGCTTCTGAATGGGTTACATATTGGGCAAATATCTCAGCAAAGTCCTCATTATACTCACCGCTGGCATAACCGGATACAAATCCCATGGATGGAGCATCTTTATCCTCTACATTCACCCAACCTGAAGTCTGATACTTGCCGGCAGAAACTGTCTGGAACTCAGTAGAATAATTCTTTTTCTGAGTCAGAATATGACAGAACTCATGATTCATTGTATGGAAGAACCAGTAATTCAGATCGTATGTACCTTTTTTCTTGTCAACGAAAGGATTTTCTGAATCTATGATTGGATTATCAACATCGATAATATTTACATTATACAAAGTTACTTTCAAGCCACCCTCAGCAGTACCCATCACAATAGAAGACTGAGAATCATAAGCTGCTGAGCCAACCAACTGCATCACACGAGGAGAATAGGTCTTCATAAACTGATCGCCCATCACTTCCTTATAAGCATCCAGCCAAATATGCTTGACCATAATAGCCAATGCCTTAGACTTATTAAAATCGGCAGGTGCAAGATTATAATTGTTGTCCGTCTCCTTGTCACTATATCGATAGTTAAAGCGGATATTATAGGTATCCACATAGTTGGTCTTGAGCCACTTGTCAAAGTCATTCTGCTCTTCCTTATTCTGCGTATCGAAAATACTCTTAGAATCAAGACTATCGTCTGAGCAGGCAGCAAACAGAGAGACTGACGCTATCAGTATGAATAATTTTATATATTTCATAGTTTACTCATTTTTTATTTGTTAGACTCTTCTCTTGGATTTGCAGGTAATCCTGCCTCAATTACATCATCTGGCAATTGAATCGCACCTCGCAAGTCACCAGCCTTGAATACAATAGGAGACTCTTCGTCAACATCATGGCTGAACTCAATGCCATAGCGCTTGATGTCAAGGAAGCGAAGACCTTGATACAGGGTCTCCAGTCGACGCATCTGTAAGATGAATTGCAAAATATCCTCTTGGGTACCAGCCTCAACCGTGAATCCCTGTGGATGGAATGTCTTACGAATGCTATGCTCCAAATTGGATTTTGGTGTAACAGGTGCATACGGCAAGCTTTCGATAAAAGTCTTGATACTTTCAACTGTCATTGTTGGGCGTTTTGCCGTACCTTTCGCAGTCCCAGTATGCGACACAATCCAAGTATTGATATCTTTCACTGCATTATCATACTCCTTCTTCATGGCATAAGCCTCAGCACGACAAAGAAGGGTTTCATCAGTAGTGAACACAGCATCTACAACATGAAGATATCCAGTTTGAGCCACCTTATCAGCAAATTCAAAATGTTCAAACATCTTTGGGAAGATAAGAATACGGGCATTGCCAAACAACAAGTTTGACTGGTAGAGAGTATTGTCTTTGGATCCCCTTCCCCATGGCATCTTAGCCCAAATCGTTTCATACAGACCTACATTTTGATTGTGACAAAAACGCCCTTCATTACCACTGATATTTCTACCAATTCGACTATATGCCGTCATCAACAAGAGGTTTGCATTCTCTGATGAAGAAATATAGCGATTCTCCATATCCTCTGAATTAGACAAAGACATAAAAGGCACATAGTTGCGCAACAAAGAGGCTGGATTTGCTCCAAGCACCTTGTCAGCATATTTTATCACTTTGTCATAGTTCATATAGTACAGGTTGAAACGAGCAGCAAAAGCATACGCAGCCTTCTGATTGAAATGATACTTAGGCTGGGTATAGATATCATCGCTCACATCAGGCAAGGCAGCCTCAATATCTGCATCAATCTGCTCATAAAGTTGCTTCAGTGTACCACGCTTATAATCAGGGTTTACAGTTGTCTCAGGCTTTGTTGGATAAGGAAGTCCCATGCACTTCTCTGCATTATCTGGATTATAAGTCATACAGAAAGTTGTAGCAAGACGATACATGCTATAGGCACGACAGAGCAAAGCCTCAGCTCTCTGCGCCTTTAGCGATGCTGGATTACCCATCTCATCGATGGAAGCCAAAGCCTGGTTGGCTGCTGCAATTGCAGAATAATAACTATTCCACAAACTCTTTGGGCAATCATTTGTTTGAGCTGTAATTGGCTGAAAACGATAAACCTGCTCTATTTCCTGATTGGTACTATACTGCTTTCCATTGTCTGCATAATTATCTGAGCTCCATTCCAATATCAGATTGCTGCTTGCAGTTGGGTAAGCAGACACAAGCAGAGAGGTCACCTTTTCCTCGGTATTTACCTCGGCACGATCATCTGGCAACTTGTCCAGGAAGCTGTCGCATGATGTGACCAATGACAATGCCGCAAAAGCCACCGATGCTATATATAATTTATTCTTTTTCATAATTATCTCTCTTTCTTTAAAATCCTACTCTTAATGTCAATGTAAACTGACGTGGCATTGGGGTTGCCACACCACCAGTGTTGAAAAACTCAGGATCCTGTCCGTGCAACTTCTTGTCTGAATAAATCAAGAACAAGTTAGTAGCCTGAAGTTTCAAATTAACGCTGTTCAAGCGAAGGGCCTGAATCCACTTGCCTGGGAAATCATAAGCCAAAGAAATCTCCTTCATGCGAATGAAATCACCCTTAGCTACGCGAGCCGTAGAATAGTTATATGCATTATAAAGATAACCAATATAATTGTCATTCTGCTTCATGCGCTGGTCTGCTATGACTGGCACATCCGTATAAGCTTCATCACCGGCTTGAGTCCAACGATTTATAAATTCCTTTGGCATGGCAGTCATGTCTGAGTATGAAGAACTGAAAGCTGGATCAAGACGTACTTTATTTCCTGCAGCGTATGTAATGAACACATTCAGTTTAAAACCCTTATAAGAGAAGGTGTTTCCGAAACTGCCGTTAATGGTTGGGTCTGTTGGACCTTCATACTTCAAGTAATCTGTTGTAGTTGACTGGAAGTAGAGATCGCCACCATAGCTTGTCTCCTCGCCATTCTGATTCACAACGATAGGCAGACCTTTTTTGTTCAATCCCTTGAAATCAATAGAGAACAAAGAGCGAACAGGATAGCCATTCATTGTGAAACCGGTACCTGTAATCATCTGCATGATGTTAGCACGTGAATCCAAGTCGGTTACAGTATTCTTTGAGTGAGAGAAAATGAAGTCGGTACTCCATTTAAAATCCTTGGTCTCAATGTTGCGAGTGGAAATAGTCAACTCCTCACCATGTGAACGCATACTTGCCACATTGGCATATTTATAGATCTCACCACCAACACCCATGGTACGCTTAGGACCAATCAAATCATAATTGTTGCGGCGATACCAATCGAAAGTCACATTAATGCGGTTATTCAAAAAGCCCATATCCAAACCGAGGTTCAACTCATGCTTCTTTTCATAGGTCAAATCATCATTACCCAAGCGATAAATCTCAAGTCCAGTCTCCTTGTCACCGGCAAATGGACGCCAAGGGTTGTAACTCTGTATCACTACCAACGAGTTAGAAACGGAAGCAGGACCTCGATCAGCTGTCAATGAATATGATGCTTTTAATGTAAGATGAGAAAGAACAGGATTTAACTTAGCAAACCAACTCTCCTCATGAGCATTCCATGCTCCAGACACGTTCCAAGTAGGCAACCAACGAGCTGAGCGACTCTTACCCAACTTATTGGAACCCTCATAACGAATGGTACCATTAATTGTGTAGCGACCCTTATAAGAATAGGTGGCAGTACCAAAGAAAGAAGCCTCACGCTGATATGAATTATCCAAACTATAATATTGACCATTCTCCTCCGCCAACTGCTTGAAGAAGTTATAGTTGAAAGCAGGGAGATAACCCATATCATACTGCATGCCAACGCCATTAAAATAAGAACGGCTACGGTCGAGTGAATTGATTTCCAAACCACCGAATAAGTTCACGATATGGTCTTTGTTGTATACATCATTATAGCTAGCTGTGGCACGGAAGTCCCAGCTATTCATCTTATATTTGGTCTCACGATAAAAACCACCCTTTTCCAATACAGAGAATGGCAAAGAGTTTGCCTTGTCTGGATCGGTATACAGCCATGGGTTTGCATCACGCATCGTAGCATCATCCATCGCACGATAGGCCCAAGCCTGATTACTCTGGTCAGTAATGGTAGCGGCATTGGTCGTTGTAGAATACTTGTAAGCGCCCAATACTGCGAGTTCTACTTTAGAGATTGGCTTATATTTCAATTCGCCCTGGAATTTCATGTCAACCACATCCAAACTCAAATAGTTGTTTTCCAATTCACGGAAAATATTGAACGGAGCGTAGTTACGCACATAGAGTTCATTAGGATCCATGGTACGAGAAGTGTTCAACGCATAAGAATATGGGTTGATATCAAAATCACGAGACACCTCACCTGTCACATTATTTACAGACTGTGAAGTAGTACCAGGAGCGCGCTGCTTACGATAGGAAGCATTAGCTATGGCATTGAAAGACAATTTCTTCGAAATATTGTAAAGAGCATTTACATTGGCTGTATAACGCTGTACCTTGCTCTGCTTAGACCATCCTGGATCGTTCATCACACTGAAAGATGTATAATACTGAGCCTTATCGGTACCAGTAGACATGCTGACGGAATGATTCTGGGAGATACTATTATTGAAGAGTAAGTCAAACCAGTCGGTATTTTGGTACTCAGCCTTCTGGAGATAGCTATTCATCGCCTCCTCAGTATTAGGCAATCCAAATTTTCCCGTCTTCGAATCATATGTATTCATCAGGTGATACATCTTGCCAAAGACACCACTGTTAGAAGCACGAAAACTCTTTTCAAAAGAGAAATAACCATCGTTGTACATCTCACGATATACACCCATCTGATCCTGAGAATTCATGATATTGAAATTGCGGTAGCTTGGCTTCAAACGCATGGTGAATTCACCAGTATAGTTGATACGGTTTGTACCAGCTTTACCTTTCTTGGTTGTAACAACGATGACACCAGCCATGGCACGTGCACCATAAATAGAGGTAGCAGAACCATCCTTCAAAATCTGGAAACTTTCAATATCATCAGCATTCAGACCTGCTATGGCTGAAGATATAAGGGTCTCAGCGTTACCAGAAGACAAATCATCAGCATCAACCTCAGTTACGTCCTCCATGATAACACCATCTACCACCCAAAGAGGTTTTGAGCTACCATAAATAGAAGTAGCGCCACGCACACGAATCTTTGGAGCAGTACCGAAAGTACCCGAGACGTTCTGCACAGACACACCGGCAGCTTTACCTTCCAAGGCACGACTGATGTCTGCGACACCATCCAGCTTTGTCTTGTCGCCAGAAATTTTTGTAGTAGCACCAGTAAACAAACGCTTATCCATCTTCTGCATACCCGTTACAACCACCTCGCCCAAACTCTTGCTATCTGCCTTCAGACGGATAGTCATCTTGGCGGCTGGAGTCAAGGTCTGGCTCTGCATACCGATGTAGCTAACTACAAGTTTTTTACCAGCAGGTACCTCCAAAGAGAAGTGACCGTCAATATCGGTGACGGTACCTGTACGTGCCGCTCCGGCGACTACGACAGATGCACCGATGACAGGTTCACCATCTTCCTGAGAAACTACGGTACCTGTTACTTTCGTTTGAGCCAATACCCCCCCCACAAAAAGGAAGAGATTGACTAACAAGAAAAGCAATCTTTTTTCCATAAAATCTTCTCTAAATAATTAAACAACTCTTATATAACTTTATATATTTATTTTTTCTCTTCTTACATTTTTTAAGCCTCTCTCGTTGCTTTATGGGTGCAAAGGTAAGAAAAAGTATTGGATTAATGCAAACCTTATCGATATTTTTATAGAAAAAAGTTAGTTTTTCTTGATTTTCGTCAACATTTAGAAATATCGTCTACACTTTTAATAGAAAAAAGTCAGAAACAATAGATTTAAGCAAAGTTTACGAAAAGAAAACAAAAATGTTCTAAAATACAAAAAAGGCAAGGTTTCTGTAAACCCCCATTCAGAAGTTTCTCAGAAGTCTTGCCTTTCTTTACCTATATTTACTACTTAAGTACCTTTATCAGCCACTTGATTATTTATATTCTCCGCTTAGATATTTTATTCAAAAAAACATTTTTATTTTTTAAGCGTAAATTCAAACTTCAAGCCGCCTTCCTGCTGATTGCTCACACGGATGGTTCCGCCATGCAGGAGAACGGCATTCTTGACGATGGCAAGACCCAAACCGGTGCCACCCATCTTGCGGCTGCGTCCCTTATCTACCCGATAGAAACGCTCAAAAAGACGGGAGAGATGCTCGGCAGGAACTCCCTGACCATTATCACAGAAGATGAAATGCCACTTATTGCCCTGCTCCTTGGCACTCAACGTTATCTTACGTCCTTCGCCGGCATAAGCTATGGCATTGTCGGTAAGATTGCGGAACACACTATAGAGCAGACTGCGGTTACCCTTCACGATAATATGCTGGTCGGGAAGAAGATTCTCGAAAGTCATCTTGTGCGACTCTCTTTCCAGCGCCGTCTCATGGGCTATTTCACTCACCATCTGCGTAATGTCTACCGCCTCGAAATCTATCATATCCGAACCGTCATCCAACCGGTTCAGGGTTGAGATGTCGCGGAGCAGAGAGGTGAGGCGTTCGCTCTGGGCATAACAGCGCTGCAGAAACTGCGACTTCATCTCTTCGTTGATATGCGGATTGTCGAGTATCGTTTCCAGATAACCCTGAATACTTGCTACAGGAGTCTTCAGCTCGTGAGCGATATTCTGGGTAAGCTGCCGCTTCAGTACATCCTGTTCACGTCGGGTGGTCTGTATGCGCTTATACATCTTGATGATACGCTCGGCTATCTCGCCCAATTCATCGTTAGGGAACTTGGCGAGATCTTCCACCTCCAGACTCTCGTTATGGTCTGCCTTATAAGCAAAGATGCTCAGTTTGGAAACATTCTTAGCCAGACGGTCCGTAAAACGGTAGAGCACGATGGTAAGCAGAATGACGGCTACGATGGCAAACCAGATGAAATGCTGGTCGGCCTGCAGCGATTTTGCCAAATCATTATTGTAAGGTAGTGCCGTACGGATGATGAGCTTGCTTTCCGGAAAATAAGAAGCCACATAGAAATAATCATGCTTCAGGGTTTTAGACTGTCGCTCCACGCTTGAGCCTACCCTGTTTTTCAAGGCTTCTGCTATTTCCTCACGCTTGGCATGGTTGGCAAAATGTTCATAGTCGGAACTCATGTTGTCATAAATCACCTTACCGTTAGGGCGCACCAGCGTAACACGAAGATCCTTGCTTTCATGTTCTCGGACAAAAGCCTGCAACTTCTCATGAGCCACAGTCACTTTCTTATTGTGAAGGCTATCCTGCAGAATAATTCCTTCACCAGGAGAGAGCGCCAGATCTTCTGCCAGCAGTTCATTATAATTTTCCAGCTTGATAGTAAGCGTACCTATTTTATACTGCTTCTCACGTGCCTGCTGGAACACGATAAAACTGACGGCGAACACAAGGAACACCGCCAGTACACTGAAGTACAACTTTCTACCTACACTATTTAACTTAAACATTTTAATTACGCATCAAAATAATAACCGAATCCCAGACGGGTAACGATGCACTTGGCAAACTTACCAATCTTCTTTCTCATACGGGTGATGTTGACATCCACCGTGCGGTCGAGCACCATCACATCCTTAGGCCATACCCGGTCGATAAGTTCCTGACGGGAGAACACCTTGCCACGCTCTTCGAGGAAAAGACGCAGGAGTTCGAACTCGGTCTTGGTGAAAGGGATAGCCTCACCATCGATGCTCACCGTCTTCTTGTCCAGATTCAGCTGCAGTCCCTGATAGTTGATGATCTTCGATTCATCAGCATCGCCAGCCTGTTCAGCCGTACGGCGCAAGACGGCACGCACTCTGACCATCACCTCTCGGATAGAGAAAGGTTTCGAGATATAATCATCGGCACCGATATTGAATCCAGTAACCGTATCGTTTTCCGTATCTCGGGCTGTAAGGAAGATAATCGGAACATTGGCTGTCATCGGATTGTCCTTCAACTGCTTAGCCAGCTGGAAACCGCTCATTCCTCCCATCATGACGTCCAACAGCAGCAGGTCGAACGAAGCGATGTCCATCTCCAAAGCCTCTTCTGCAGAATTGGCAGTCTCTACCTCATATCCTTCTGTTTCGAGATTGAATTTCAGAATCTCACACAAGTCTTGCTCATCATCAACAACAAGTATTCTTTTCATATTCTCTTCCATATTTCATGTTATTTAAAATATCGCTGCAAAATTACGACTTTTCTTTCGTAATAAGCGTTACATTCGGTTACAATTTCGTGACATTTAGTTCTTTAGAGAAAAAAAATATAAAAAAACGGGGATTTTGTTACACATTTTAACTTAGTGTTCCAAATTCGCTACATGTTTCTTTGCTAGTTAGAAACAGAAATGCTACTTTTGCACCCGATATAACTATAAGTGAGCATATAACACAACTGAAAGAGTATGAAAGATAAAGTAAATGCAATTCCCTTAATCGGTGAAATCATCAAAGAGGAATTAAACAAGCAAGGCAAGACCACAGTATGGCTTGCTGAGCAATTAGGCTGCCATCGTACTAATATATATAAGGTATACGGCAGAGCCACTATAGATACGGGTATGCTTTACCATATCTGTCAGTTGCTGAACATTGATTTGTTTAAGGTTTATTCAGACGCTTTGCGCAAACGCAAGAAAAAGAATCAAGATTTAAACTAAAAATAACTAAAACAATAAGACCTGAGGTTAATCACCCCAGGTCTTATTGTTTTTATGCCAATCGCTTTTCCAGACGCTCGCGGATGGCAGCGATAAAGCCGGCAGAGTTTACAGCCTTAGCCTCAACACCTTCCATCAGGTTTACGAGATCCTTGGTAGCGATACCGTCGTTCAATGTATCGAAACATGCAGCCTCCAACTGGTCGCCAAAGTTCTGAAGTTCCTTGATGCCATCCAGCTCGCCACGCTTTCTCAACGCACCGCTCCATGCAAAGATGGTAGCCATTGGGTTGGTAGATGTATCTTCACCCTTCAGGTAGCGATAGTAGTGACGGGTCACGGTACCGTGGGCTGCCTCATACTCATACTTGCCGTCAGGAGAAACCAATACGGAAGTCATCATCGCCAGAGAACCGAAGGCTGTACTGAGCATATCACTCATCACATCACCGTCATAGTTCTTGCAAGCCCAGATGAAACCGCCCTTGCTGCGGATAACACGAGCCACTGCATCATCAATCAATGTATAGAAATACTCGATACCGAGTTCTGCAAACTTCTCTTTATAGTCGCTCTCATATACTTCCTCAAAGATTTTACGGAACTGGGCATCATAAGTCTTAGAGATGGTATCCTTGGTAGCAAACCAGAGATCCTGCTTGGTATCAATGGCAAACTTGAAGCAGCTGTGAGCAAAGCTGCGGATACTCTTATCAGTATTGTGCATGCCCTGGATAACGCCAGCACCATCGAAAGAATGAATCTCTATCTCCTGCTTCTTGCCGCTCTTACCCTCGAACACGAGTTTGGCTGTACCTGGCTCATCAGCACGAAGTTCCACGCTCTTGTATACATCGCCGTAAGCATGACGGGCGATGGTAATAGGCTTCTCCCAGTTCTTTACACAAGGGTGGATGCTTGGGATGGTGATAGGAGCACGGAATACGGTACCGTCCATGATGCTACGGATAGTTCCATTAGGGCTCTTCCACATTTTGTGGAGTTTATACTCGTCCATACGCTGTGCATTAGGAGTGATAGTAGCACACTTCACAGCCACGCCATATTTCTTAGCCGCCTCAGCAGAGTCGATGGTTACCTGGTCGTTGGTCTGGTCGCGATAAGGCAGACCGAGATCATAATACTCAGACTTCAAATCAACGAAAGGAAGAATGAGTTCATCCTTAATCATCTTCCAGAGAATTCTTGTCATCTCATCACCGTCCATCTCTACCAATGGAGTTGTCATCTTAATCTTTTCCATAACACAATATAATGTATAATTAATAATTTACAATGTACAATGATCAGGGCAGCCAAGTGGCCCCTTGATATTTTGCCTGCAAAATTAATAAAAATAATCAAGAAAAGAAAGGAAATTAAGAATAATTCTAGCAAAATGATAACAAAAAGTACTTTTTACGTACTTAAAACATAAAATCTGTATATTTATACCTAAAAAGGCATCAATAAGCCCGAAAACTCATTGATGCCTCTACTTATTTACCTTTTTACTTTTTTACCCTTTTACCTTTTTACCTTTAAATAGCCTTTTTATTTCTCCTCTGGAGCCTTGTCAATCAAGTCCATGAACTGGTCGAGCTTAGGAGTGATGATAATCTGAGTGCGGCGGTTGCGCTGCTTGCCTACCTCTGTATCGTTAGTTGTTACAGGGTTGTACTCACCACGGCCACCAGCAGTAAGGCGCTTAGGATTTACACCGAAGTGATCCTGCAAGTACTGAACAACAGAAGCTGCACGGAGAGCAGAGAGGTCCCAGTTGTTGCGAATATTCTTCATCTTGGCACTTGTAGTGCTTACCGGTACGTTATCGGTATTACCCTCTACGAGCACATCGTAATCCTTGTAGTCTGTGATGATCTTAGCAATCTTGCTCAATGTTTCCTGAGCACGGCTGTTCACCTCATAGCTACCACTCTGATAGAGCATATTGTCAGCCAGAGAGATGTAAACTACACCCTTCAGAACCTGAACATCAACCTCCTTCATCTCTTCCTTGCTCAAAGAGCGGGTCAGGTTGTTGGTAAGAACCATGTTGAGCGAATCGCTCTTGCTCTTTACCTCAACCAGGTGACGGATATACTGGTTACTCTCGTTGATCTGGTCAACGAGTTTCTCAATGCTCACGTTGTTCTGGCTTGCATTGTTCAAACTCTTGTCAAGCGAGTTCTGCAACTTAGCGTAATCGCTCTTTGCAGTAGCAAGCTGTTCCTGGGCTGCTGCCAGACTAGCCTCTGTAGCTGCCAGCTTTTCCTTGGTAGCCTGATAGTTGCTTGACAATTCCTTATTCTCATTCTGGCAATTCTGAAGATCCTTCTTACTTGCACAGCTTGTAGCCATCAGAGCTACAGCCATCATTGCCATTACCATTAACTTTGTCTGTTTCATATTCTTTCTAATTTAAATTTTCTTGTTATTATTAATTGATTATAGTATATTTTGCGTCGCTTTCTACCTTCTATTATATTAGAGTTCTCCCGGCTTTCATCCGTTATCCGGAAGCATCTGCATTTTAGGGCATTATAGAAGCTGATTCACTTCTTTCACTTGCAAAGTTACAGATAAGACTCGAATAAACAACATTTGTCAAATGCATTTAGACATTTTTAACCTCTAAATCTTTATTTATCACCTTTTTAACCAAAAAAGGCAACAGAAAGCACTTTTCTTATAGCTAAACCGTCAAATGTAGCCTCTCAAGGTAAGAATAGCCCAAATCTCAACAAAAAAAACATAAAAAACAGTGTTTTATTTTGTAGTGTCTTGAAATTGCACTATCTTTGCACTCGAAAAGAAATAAATACATTAATAATATAAAAGAAAGCAAGTATGATTCTTTTTTTTAGAACTCCATCTAAGAGTGTGATTGCGACCGAGATTGACCACAAACCATCTCAGG
>OGIM01000060.1_pt1 | contig 57351 bp, 56 predicted proteins | sample 1571801 | NCBI WGS metagenome assembly OGIM01 (sample SAMEA2582106, study PRJEB24529) | metagenome | biome: Human gut stool | place: China | collected 2011
GTAGCCGCTGTTCTTTTCTACCCGAAAAACTGCCATTTCACGGATGCCTCCTTTCTGTTTTTGGGCAAAGAAAAAGCCGCAGGCTTTTTGTGAAAGTCTGCGGCTATGCCGATTGTTAGATATTCAATTCTTTGTGTTTCCGCACTCCATATCAATTACCACCGAAACAGTAATGTGATTTTCAATGCGTTTGTTGCGGAGTTTATCACCCTCGCCATCGAACACAACGTGACGAGAAAATAACGTAAAACGGAGGATTTCTACTAGATTTCTCTTTGTAGCGAAACTATCGCTTCGACGTGCTTCGTCCTTGGGAACAGATCCACCGGCTGCACCTTCTCTGCGTGGTATCCGTTCTTTTCCAGCCATGCGGCGTCTCGGGCGGCGGTGGCGGGGTTGCAGCTGACATACACCACCCGGCGGGGTGCCATGCGCACTACGGCAGAGAGGGTGGCCTCATCGCAGCCCTTGCGGGGCGGGTCCAGCATTACGATGTCCGGGTGCAGGCCTTCGGCGGCAAGCTGGGTGGCGGCCTGCCCGGCGTCGGCGCAGAAGAAGCGGCTCTTGGCAGCCACGGCCTCGCCCATGCGGGCAGCGTTGGCCTTGGCGCTCTCGATGGCCTCCGGCACGATCTCTACGCCGATCAACCCTCGGCATTGATCGGCCATGGAAAGGCCGATGGTGCCCATACCGCAGTAGAGATCCAGCAGCGTGTCATCCGGGGTCAGCTGCGCGTACTGCGCGGCAACCCCGTACAGCCGCTCGGCGGCAAGCGTGTTGACCTGATAGAAGGACAGCGGCCCCAGACGCACCGGTACGCCGCAAAGGGTGTCCTCAATGTAGCCCGGGCCGTACAGGATGTGATTCTCACTACCCAGAATGACATTGGTGTTTTTGGCGTTGACGTTGAGCAAAATGGTGCTGATGGCCGGGAACTGCTCCCGCAGCGCGGTGCAAAGCTGCTCTGCGTGGGGCAGCTTTGCCCGGGTGCATACCAGACACACCATGATCTGCCCGCTGTGCGCACCGCGCCGCAGGAAGATGTGCCGCACCAGACCCTTACCGCTCTGCTCGTCGTAAGGACGGATGCCTTGCTGCGCAAAAAAGGCGCACAGCGCGTTGCCGATCTCGTTCAGCACGCCGGGCTGCAGCTTGCAGTCCGGGCAGGGGACGATGCGGTGGGTGCGCCCGGCGTAGAAACCGATGCAGGGCGCGCCGTTTTTGTCCACGCCAACAGGGAACTGTACCTTGTTGCGGTAGCGGTCTACCTCCGGGGAGGGCAGAATGTCCAGCACCGGCACCTCCAACCCGCCGATGCGGCGGAAGGCATCCAGCACACTTTCCTGCTTGGCGCGCAGCTCAGCGGCGTAGTCCAGATGCCGCAGGCTGCACCCGCCGCAGGGGCCTGCCACCGGGCAGTCCACCGGGACGCGGTCCGGCGAGGGGGTGAGCAGCTCGTCCAGAATGCCAAAGGCATACCGGCCGCAGTCCTTCACGATGCGCACCCGGGCTTCGTCTCCCGGGGCAGTGCCGGGCACGAATACGGCCTCGCCATCGGCACTGTGGGCAACGCCGCTGCCGTCGCTGGAAAGGCGTTCGATGCGCAGGGTCAGGATCTGGTTTTTCTGTAAAGGCATGATTTCTCCTTGTGTGATGGGCTCTGATTACAGGTGAGCAGGGCTTGCCGGGTCGGCGTCCTGCTGGGCGGCAAAATACTTGCTGGGCGGCACGCCCTTGGCGCGCTTGAACACCCGCGAGAAATAGAATTGGTCGAAAAAGCCTACCGACACCGCCACCTCTGCAATGGAAAGGTTACCTGCGCGCAGCAGCTTGCAGGCTTCGTTGATGCGGTACTCGGTCAGGTAGTCGATGGGGCTTTTGCCCACGTTCAGCATGAACACCCGGTACAGGTGGCTGCGGGAAACTCCCACGCTCTTGGCTACATCGTCAATGGAGATGTCGTGGGAGTAGTTGAACTGGATGTACTTGATGGCGTTCAGCACATACTGGCTGGAGGAGGAGGCCGTGTGGGGCTTGCCTGCGCTGGTCTCCCGCATCAGGGCGGCGATGAACAGATACAGGTAACCCACCATAGCGGCTTCGTCCTGCGGTTGCAATCCGCGGGAGGAGTAGATGTTGTTCAGGGCTGCCCGCATCCCGTCCGGGTCGCTGGTGTGGTGCACGGGGGCATCGTCCGTAAAGGGCAGCTGCGCAGCAAGCTTATGGGCGCAGGCACCGTTAAAGCCCACCCAGCTGTACTCCCACGGCTGCTGCTCATCGGCAGTATAGCGGATCAGCTGGCTGGGGCGGGCGAAGAACAGATCACCCTCGCTCACCTCCCAGGTGCGGCCGCCCACCTCAAAGATGCCCTTGCCGGATACCACCAGATGGATCAGGTAGTGGTCACGGATGCCGGGACCCCATGTCTGACCCGGAGCGCAGCGCTCCAAGCCGCAGTTGAAGATGGACAATTCAATGTTGTTGGTATAGTTCTGCTTAAAGGATTGCTTATAAACGTCTGGCATGGCAGCTTTACCTCCGTCCTGTCACATTCTGCACCCAGTATACCATAGAACGCCCTGCAAATTCAACAAAAGTACATCTTATTCTTTGCACCTGACGCCGAAATTTGGATTTTTAGGGCAAATAAATTGAAAAATCGCCCGAAATGAATTACAATAGGCAAAAAAGAGCAGAATCGTTTATTCTGGAGGGAGGAACTGTCATGGCCACCAGTGCACAACTCAGAGAACAGATCCTGCAAGGCAGCTGGGATGCCGCACTTGCTGCACTTTATGGGGCAGACCCGGCGGTGCTGCAGCGGCAGCGCGGGCGCTATGCGGCAGCGCTGGAGCAGTTCGAGCTCTATTTTGGTCCCGGGCGGCAGGTGCAAGTGTACTCTGCACCCGGGCGTGCAGAGCTGGGCGGCAACCATACGGATCATCAGGGCGGCTACGGTCTTGCGGCGGCGGTCACGCTGGATCTGGTGGCAGTGGCAGCCCGCAATACGGACGGCTATGTGCGGGTCAAGTCCCGGGGGTTCAACAAGCTGGATGTCATTGATCTTGCTACCGCAGAGCCGCAGGCAGGGGAGAGCACCCACTCGGCTAGCCTGATCCGCGGTATTGCCGAGGGGTTCCGCGCGGTGGGTAAGCAAATAGGCGGCTTTGACGCGTATACTGCCAGCGATGTGCTGCGCGGCTCCGGGCTGTCCAGCTCAGCGGCGTTCGAGATGGGCATGGCATCCATCTGGAACGAGGAATACAGCACCGGGCTGACCCCGGCAGAGCTGGCCGGCATTTGCCAGTATGCGGAAAATACCTATTTCGGCAAGCCCAGCGGCCTGCTGGATCAGCTGACCAGTGCGGTGGGCGGCATTATCTTTGCGGATTTTGCCGCTCCGCGCACCCCAAAGATCGAGAAACTCCACGCGGACGGTCTGCTGCCGGAGGGAATGTTCCTCTGCGTCACGGATACCCGGGGCAGCCACAGTGAGCTGACCGGCGAGTTTGCAGCCATCCGGCAGGAAATGGAGCAGGTGGCTGCCTGCTTCGGCAAGCCGCTGCTGGGTCAGGTGGAGGAGGGCGCGTTCTGGGCGGCGCTGCCTGCCCTGCGCAGCCGCTGCGGAGACCGTGCGGTGCTGCGTGCGATCCATTATTTTGAGGAGAACGCCCGCACACTGGCGCAGCGGGATGCACTTTATGCAAAGCAGTTCCCGGTGTTTGCAAGGCTGGTGAAGCAGAGTGGACAGGCTTCCTTTGCGCTGTGCCAGAACGTGTACTGTACAGCGGATGTGCGGCATCAGGGACTGTCGGTGGCATTGGCCCTGAGCCAGAGCATTCTGGAAGGCACCGAGGGCGCGTGGAGGATGCAGGGCGGCGGCTTTGCAGGCACCATCCAAGCCTATGTGCCCGGACGGCTGTTCGGGCGGTATCATGAAGCCATTGAGCGGGTATTCGGGCAGGGCAGCTGCTATGTGCTGCGCCTGCGGGAGCAGGGCGCAGTCCGGGTGATCTGAATAAAACAAAAAGCCGTGCATGGCCGGAATGCTCCGGGATGCACGGCTTATTTTATGGCTTACTGTTGCAGCGAAAAAAGCTGAGGAAGAGAGTTCTCGACCGGCTGGGCGTCCTTCCGCTGCGCATGATCCAGATACTGGGCGGCAGTGACGGTAGTCTCGCGGGTGATGCCGAGCAAGCGGCCGAGCTGCTGAGAGATCTTGATCCCGGTCTGCACACCTGTCTTGATCATGCGGAAAAGCAGCATGGGCACGAAGGTGAAGGAAAACGAGATCAGCCCACCGTTCCAGAAGAAATCATTCAAGTGCAGATTGTCAAAAAAGCTGCCGACAGCATCGCCGAATTCGCCGCCGCCAAAGGCAGCGCGCTGCTCCTCGGGGGAGAGGGCTGCGTAGGAAGAGGGCAGCTGAAGCTTTTTCATAAATAAGAACACTCCTTTCCGGGTCGATGAAAAATCAGCACAGAGCTACCAGAGTAGGCAGACAATTCTGCTGATCGGCCTCCTGAGCGGCCTGTTTGTCGGCCTTGTACTGGTCAACGGCATCCTTGAGCTCGGTCACAAAACCCTTGAGGGTAAGATAAATGCTGCGTGCCTGACAATAGGCATAATAACCGCCCAGACCGGCCAGACCGATCGTGGCAACCTTGCTCCAGGTGTTCAGCTTGCCCCAGAAATGCCCAATGGCATCACCGACACCCAAACCGTCGTTCAGAGCATTCTGCATACCGGAGACTGCAGCCTGGAACGCATAGCGGCCCATCACGCCCAGCAGGTTTACCGTAACATTGATGCCAAAGGCCATGACCTGCTCGGGGGTAATGTTGATGGAAAGGGCACCGCCCTCGGTATAGGTCATCTCCTCGGCAGAGAGCACAGCGTAGCCGGCAGGCAGCTGTAACGGGCGCTGATATGTATGATCCATGATGGAAAACTCCTTTCGTACACAGAACTCCCCAAGGGGCAGTTCATCTAGTAACTGAATTGTAGCATATCTGCACAAAAATGACAAGAGAGCGCGGGTTTAAAAACCATGATACATTTGTGAATATATTGTGATGCTGTTTCGAGAAAATGACTTGAATACGCTGTAAATACGCAAAATGCCTGCTTTTTCACGGCGAAAAAATGTTGTAGCAAAAACGTGCTGAAAAACGCCAATAACAAAGGCATCTGCCCGTACCCGCTGCGCGGGACGCAGCAGCGGGCAAAGCAGATGCCTTGTGTGTTTTACAGGATGCCAAGCGAAAGGAAAGCGGGGTCACAGCACTTTCGGCACGCGCTCATACAGCGTGGTCAGTTCGCCGATGTGCCCGGCCAATGCGGCGGGCAGGGGCTGCGCCAGCCGCCAGTGCCAGTTTGCGCCCTGTGTGCTGGGGGTATTGATGCGGGCCTCGCTGCCCAGATGCAGCCAGTCAGCCAGCGGGATAATGGCGGTATCTGAAACACTGGCAAGGCATGCGCAGATCATGCCTTCGGTCAGGGTCTCCGGTGTGCAGCGCAGGTACCGGCAGGCGTAAGCTACGTCCTCAGCACTGGCGTTGCTGCGCCAGCCCTCGGTGGTCACGTTGTCGTGGGTGCCGGTGTACACCACGCTGTTGCGGGGGTAGGTGTGGGGCAGGTAGTTGCCCGACTCCCGGCTGTCGAAGGCGAACTGCATGATCTTCATGCCCGGATAACCGCTTTCGGCCAGCATGGCCTTCACCTCCGGGGTCAGGAAGCCCAGATCCTCGGCGATGATATTGCCGCCGCCCAGCGTCTGCTGCATGGCGTGGATAAAGTCCCGGTCGGGGCCTTTTTCCCAGTGACCGCCTGCAGCCGTGGTGCTTCCGGCAGGAATGGAATAGTAGCTCTCGAAGCCGCGGAAGTGGTCGATGCGCACCACATCGTAGATGGAGGTGGCGTGCTTCATGCGCCGCTTCCACCAGTCAAAACTGGTAGCCTTGTGGGCGGGCCAGTCGTACAGCGGGTTGCCCCACAGCTGGCCGTCTGCCGCAAAGGCGTCCGGCGGGCAGCCGGCCACATGGGTCAGATGCATCTGTCCATCGGTCTGGAACAGCTCCGGGTGGGTCCACAGGTCGCTGGAATCCGGGCTGACGTAGATGGGGATATCGCCCACCAGCAGGACACCCTTGCGGTTGGCATAGGCCTTCAGTGCGTTCCACTGGGTGTAGAAGAAGAACTGCACCGCCTTGTGGTAGCTGATCTGGTCAGCCAGCCGTGCCTTTGCGGCGGCAATGGCTTCCGGCTCCCGGCAGCGCAGGGCGTCCGGCCAGTCGGCAAGGCCTGCCTGCCCCTGCTCGGCCTTTACGGCCATGAACAGGGCGTAGTCTTCCAGCCAGAAGCTCTGCGCTGCGCAGAAGGCTTCGTAGGCAGGGGAGGGGGCAGCCAGCAGCCGGTCAGCGGCCTTTTTCAGCAGCACCGGGCGCTGGTTGTACAGCGCACCGTAGTCAACGGTGTCCACCGGCTGTGCGGCGGGAATCTCTTCGGCGGTTAGGTAGCCATCTGCCGCCAGCAGACGGAAATCAATAAAGTAGGGATTTCCGGCAAAGGCGGAAAAACTCTGGTAGGGGCTGTCGCCATAGCCGGTAGGGCCGATGGGCAAAATCTGCCAATAAGTCTGCTTTGCCTCGGCCAGAAAATCAACAAATGCGGTCGCTTCACTGCCCAGCGTACCGATGCCAAAAGGCCCCGGCAGACTGAACACCGGCATCAGAATGCCGCTTGCACGCATACCGTGCACCTCCTTAGCCCTTTACAGCACCGGCCACGACACCCTCGATGATGTACTTCTGGCAGGTCATGTAGAGGATAATAATGGGGATGATCGCAATGATGATGCAGGCCATCATGGGAGCCAGCTCCACGCGGCCATAGCCGCCGCGGAAATACTGGATGGCCATGGGGATGGTGCGGTACTTCTTGATGTCCAGCACCAGCGTGGGCAGCAGGTAGTCGTTCCACACCCACATGGTCTCCAGAATAGCAGTGGAGATCATGGTAGGCTTCAGGATGGGGAACACGATCTTGAAGAAGATCTGGATGGGATTGCAGCCATCGATCATGGCAGCTTCCTCGATCTCCATGGGCACGCTCTTCATAAAGCCGGTGAACATGAACACGGCCAGACCAGCGCCGAAGCCCAGATAGATGATGCAGATGTTCCAAGGGGTGTTCAGCTTCAGCCGGTCAGCAGTCTTGGACAGGGTGAACATGACCATCTGGAAGGGAACGACCATGGAGAACACGATCAGCAGATTCATGAACTTGCTCAGCTTGTTGTTCACGCGGGTCAGGTACCAACCAGTCATGGAGCAGCACAGCAGGATCAGCACCACACTGGTGATGGTGATCAGAAGGCTGTAACCCATGCTGGAGAGGAAGTTCATCTTGGTCACGCCGTAAACGTAGTTGCGCAGACCGGCAAAGGTTTCGGCGGTGGGCAGACGGAACACCGTAGAGGTAGTAAAGCTGCCTTCGGTCTTTAAGCTGTTCAGTAAAATCAGCACGATGGGGTAGATCCACAGCAGGCAGAGAAGCACCATTACAACAGCAAGGATGACATCCAAAGTTCTTTTCTGTTTCGACATTACTGCTGCACCTCCTTAGAGCGGGTAAAGTGGAGCTGGACCAGTGAGATGACCACAACGATCAGGAAGAACACAACAGCCTTTGCCTGACCGATGCCCTTCCACTGTGCGCCGGAGCGGCCGTAGAAGGTGTTGTAGATGTTCAGTGCCAGCATTTCACTTGCGTTGGCGGGCTCGCCTGCGGTCAGGGCCACGTTCTGGTCGAACAGCTTGAAGCTGTTGGTCAGGGTCAGGAAGGTGCAGATGGTCACGCTGGGCATGACCATGGGGATCTTGATCTTGAACAGGATCTCGCGGTCGTTGGCACCGTCGATCTTAGCGGCCTCGATCAGGTCGCCGGGCACGCTCTGCAGGCCAGCCACATAGATGATCATCATGTAGCCGATCTGCTGCCAGCACATCAGGATGACCAGACCGACAAAACCGGCCTTGGCATCCAGTGCCAGCAGGGGCTTCTGCAGGTTAGCCAACACACCGTTGAGCAGGATCTGCCAGATGTAGCCCAGCAGGATGCCGCCGATCAGGTTGGGCATAAAGAACACGGTACGGAAGATGTTGGTGCCCTTGATGCCGCGGGTCAGCACCAGTGCAATGGCAAAGGCACACACGTTGATGAGTACGGTGCTCACCACGGTAAAGACCGCCGTAAAGCCGAAAGCGTGCAGGAAGGTGGAATCCTGAAACACGGAAATGTAGTTCTGGATGCCCACAAAGGTGGTCTTGGACACGGTAGTGAACCGCTGGAAGGACAGATATGTGCCCCAGATAAAGGGCCAGATGAAGCCGATGATAAAGGCGACCAGAGTAGGCAGCACAAATATCGGCCAGTATTTACTAATGGCTTTTTGCATGATATACCTCCTGATGGAGCTGTCAGATAAAAAAGAAAGGAGGCGGGCGAACTTATCGCCCGCCTCCCATTTTAATTTCTAGGGAGATCTCCGGTCAAAGACTTAGCCGTTAGCCAGCTTGTACTCCTTGGCCCAGCCATCCACAAATGCGGTAACAACGTCGTCCCACTTGCCGGTGCCTGCTGCGTATGCAGTCAGAGCGCTGCCCACGCCGTTCTTCCACTCCTCGGAAGGCATGGTGGAGAAGCACCAGTCAACACTGGTCTTGCCAGCTGCCACATAATCGTTGGCAATGGTGATCAGGGGGTTGGTGGAGTCCTTAGCCTTCTTGAAGGGGATCACGAAGCCCATGTCATCTGCCATGGCAGAGGTGCCCTTGTCGGAAGTGACACACCAGTACAGGAAGTCCAGAGTAGCCTGGATGTCAGCCTCAGAAGCGGCGTTGTTGACACACCAGAAGTTCTCGGAACCGGTGCACAGACCCTGATTCTCCTCGCCGTCCACACCGATGTAAATGGGCAGCATACCCAGATTGTCGTCGCCCAGATCCTTCACGTCGCCGTAAGCCCAGGTGCCGTTCTGGTAGAACACAGCCTTCTTGCCCACAAACTCAGCAACAGCATCGTTGCCGGTCTTGGAAGCCAGCAGCTTGGGGTCGCAGGTGGAATCGGTGATGTACAGATCCCAGATCTGCTTGTAGTTGTCCAGATAGGTGCCCTTGATGGCGTCGGTGGAGCCAATGCCGTCTGCCTTGTACTCGTAGTAGATGGGCAGGTTTGCCAGATGGGTCTTGAAACGCCAGTCAGAAGAACCGTCCATGCCGGCAGAGGTGAAAGCACCGTCCACGCCCAGCTCAGCCTTGCGGGCCTGAATGTCATCAGCAACCTTCTTCAGGTCGGCAAAGCCCTTGATGTCCTCCTGCTTGTAACCGGCAGCGGTCAGCAGCTCCTTGTTGTAGATGATGCCGTAGGTCTCAATGACGTATGCAATGCTGGTGACAGCATCGCCATCCTTCAGGGCAAAGGAGTCGCTGGTCAGCTCGCCGTAGACCTGACTGCCGGACAGGTCGTAGCAGTAATCCTTCCAGTTAGCAAGACCAACAGGGCCGTTCACCTGGAACAGGGTGGGAGCTTCGCTCTTCTCCATCTCACTCATCAGGGTGGTCTCGTACTGGCCGGAAGCAGCGGTCACAACGGTCACGGGCACGCCGGTCTCCTCAGTGTAGACCTTAGCCAGATCCTGCCAAGCCTGATCCTGCTCGGGCTTGAAGTTCAGGTAGTAGACCTTGCCGTCTGCCTTTGCAGCGGTGCTGGAAGCAGCGGTAGAACTGGCAGCAGAGGAAGCGGTGCTGCTGGAAGAGCCGCCGCAGGCAGCCAGACCCAGAGCAGCGGCAGAAACGCCAGCTGCCTTCAGGAAGTTACGACGAGTGATCATCTTTTTCATAATAAGTTCTCCTTCTTATTAAAATTACAGATCAACTATATACTCTCCGTCCTTCGACGGAGGGAATACAAAATTTAAATTGCCCTTACGCTTTCGCCCTGCTGCAATTCCGGCTGCAGGGTCACGGTCTGGGCAGGGGAACCATGCTCGATTTGCCGCACCAGCAGCTCGATGCTTTGCAGTGCGATCTGCTCGCTGGGCTGGACGATAGTGGTCATCACCGGCACGCAGTAGCGGGACATCGTGATGCCGTCAAAGCCGATCACCGAAACATCCTCCGGAACCCGAAGCCCGGCACTTACCAGCGCCCGGATGGCGCCAAAGGCGATGACATCGCTCATGGCGAACAGGGCAGTGAACTCTGCCCGGCGGGCCAACAGGCTGTTCATGGCGTGGTAGGCGGACTCGAAATCGTAGTTGGACAGGCCGTACAGCTTGTCGTTGAACAGGATACCCGCATCCTCCATGGCCTGCTGTGCGCCCTGACGGCGCATCAAACTGGGGTAGCTGGTCACCGGACCGCCTAGAACGGCGATCTTGCGGTGTCCCTGCCGGATGAGATAGTCCACAGCGGTATAAGCCGCTGCCCGGTCATCCACGCCCACCATGGAAAGGTTAGGAAAGTCCAACTCGTCCGTGACCAGCGTAGTGAGCACCGAGGGAACATTGATACGGTCGAAGCCCCGCTGGAAGTTGGCCACGCTGCCGCCCAGAAAAATGATGCCCTTGGGTTTGATCTCCCGCAGGATCTTTTCGGCGGCGTCGATCTCGTTGGCGTTCTCATCTAAGTAAGAGACGATGCCGTTGTACCCGTACAGGGTAGCGGCGCGCTGGAGCTGCACCAGAAAATCCGAGAAGAAGATGTTCCGGGTGCCCTTTACCACAAACACAAGGCTGCGGGACTGCTGGATCTTCAGCTGTCTGGCGTTGGTGTTGGGCACGAACCCGGCCTCCCGCATCACTTTCAGAACATGCTCCTTGGTCTCCGGACGGACATCCGGCCTATCGTTGATCACACGGGAGATGGTGCTTACGGAGCAGCCGCTGATCCGTGCGATATCCTTGATGGTCAGGTTTGCCATGTCGGCGGGCCTCGCTTTCTGAAAATGCTTCGGGAACGTTGTCGGGAACGTTTCCAGTGACATTAGTATGGCACATTCTGTATAAAAAATCAATAAGGTTAATTCAACTTTGTACAAGGTGTGCAATGCTGCCCCTCGCATTTGTGCAGTTTGATTTGCGTGCAAAGCAGAAAAACCGAAAATACCGATAATTCCCGGTACAAGTCAAAACCGACCGGGAATTATCGTACCGGTTTGTAACTTTTTACACGCCGCTAGTGGAGAATTTGTGAATTGTATACAAGAACAAAGCAACGGAAACGTTCCCGAGAAATGCTCCGGCACTGTATTCTGGTCAGCCTTGGTGCGGGAGCTGCGCACACAAAACAGGGAAGCAGGAAGCGCACCGCGCTGGCGGATCAAGGCAGTGGGGCAGGGAAAGTGCCACCCGGGAAAGGACAACAAAAAAGCGCTCTCACCTTGTCATCGGTGAGAGCGCTTTGCTGATTGCTGATTATTTTGATCGGGTTGGTTTTTTAAAGATTAGTCGCTGACGTAGGGCATCAGAGCAACGTGACGAGCACGCTTGATGGCGATGGTCAGTGCGCGCTGATGGTAAGCGCAGGTGCCGGTCACACGGCGGGGAATGATCTTAGCACGCTCAGAGACGTACTTACGCAGACGGGGCACGTCCTTGTAATCGATGGTGTCGATGCGATCGACACAGAAGCTGCAAACCTTCTTGCGGCCGCGACGCATGGGGCGTGCGGGGCGAGAGCCTTCGGTTCTTTCAAAAGCCATTGCTTATTACCTCCTATTGGATTTTTAACGGATGGACCGTTTCGTGTCAGAACGGCAGGTCATCGCTGTCGTCAATAACAGCGAAGTCGTCTGCATTACCGGCAGAGTAGCTGGGAGCTGCCTCTACAGCAGCCGGGCGGGCAGGCGCTGCGTTCTGGTAGGACGGAGCGGCATTCTGATAGCCGTTTCCGTCACCTGCATTGCTGCTCTTGGGGCCTGCAAAGTTGATGTTGCTGGCAACCACTTCAACGGCAGTGCGGTTTGCGCCGGTCTTATCCTGATACTGACGGGACTGCAAACGGCCGTCCACAACGATCAGGGAACCTTTCTGGAAATAGCGGCAGACAAATTCGGCCTGCCGATCCCATGCAACCACATCGATCCAGTCCGCCACGCTCTGCCCATTGGCATCGCGGCGCCCGCGGTCGCAGGCAATGCGGAACGAAGCAACGTTCTTGCCGGTAGTGGTCTGACGCATTTCAGGGTCACGCGCAAGGCGACCCATGATAGCAACAACATTCAACATAGTACGGTTTCCCTTTCTGTCACAGAAGAATTACTCCTCGTGAGCAATGATCAGGCTGCGCATAACGCCTTCAGTGATCTTGTACACACGGTCCAGCTCAGCGGGGAAGCTGGGCTCGCTGGTGAAGTTGATCACGGTGTAGACGCCCTCTTCCTCGTCGTTGATGGGGTAGGCCAGACGGCGCTTGCCCCACTCGTCGATAGAATCGATCGTACCGTTAGCCTCGATCAGGGACTTGAACTTACCCACCAGAGCGGCGGAAGCCTCCTCATCGAGAGCGGCGCTGGTAATCAGCATGGTTTCGTACTTTGCCATTTTTGTAGCACCTCCTTTTGGACTTGAGGGCCCTGCGGATCTGCAAGGCCAAGGGTACACAGACTGCGGTATCGCGGCCTGTGTGGTGTGTCTGTTCAGACAGCAATTTATTATAGCAAGCTTCTTTGGTTCTGTCAAGCTTTTTTGACAAAAAGAACGATAAAAAATGTTTTGCATTTTTTGGCAAAAAGGACTATAATGTATACGCTTTCCCTGCAGTATGGCAGGGCCGGGGCTCCGGCAGTGGCAGGGAAGCGGGAAAAATTAAAGGAGGATAATCCATGTATTCGTTGTTTCGAGATCTGGCAATCATAATCCTGAGCGCGAAATTCTTCGGACTGGTGGCGCGCAAGTGCAAGGCTCCGCAGGTGGTGGGCGAGATCATCGCCGGCCTGCTGATCGGCCCCTGCTTGCTGAATCTTGTGCAGATCAGCGACTCCATCTCCATCTTTGCAGAGATCGGCGTTGTGATGCTCATGTTCACCACCGGCCTCGGCACCAACCTGAAAGAGCTGATCAAGGCAGGCCCCATCGCCACCCTGATCGCTACCGTTGGCGTGGCTGTGCCTCTGGTGGGCGGCACCTTATTATATGGTGCGTTCTACGGCTTTGCCGCAGTTGGCAGCCCGGAGTTCTACCGGGCACTGTTCATCGGCACCATTATGACCGCTACCAGTGTGTCCATCACGGTGGCTACCTTGCAGGAGCTTGGTCACCTGAAGAGCTTTCTGGGCACTACCATCGTCAGTGCCGCTGTCATTGATGATGTCATCGGCATCGTGGTGCTTACCTGTGTACTGGGTGCCAGCAGCGGCACCGGTACGGGTCTGGGTAAGGTGCTGTTCAACACCCTGCTGTTCTTTGCCACCGCACTGGGCGTTGGCCTTGTGGTGCACTACGCCATGAAGTGGCTGGATCAGCGCAACCCCCACACCCAGCGTATCACTATTGTAAGCATGGCGTTCTGCTTTGCCATGGCCTACATTGCAGAGGAGTACTTCGGCATCGCCGATATCACCGGTGCTTACATTGCAGGCATCGTGCTGTGCACCATGGATGACGCACCCTATGTGGAGCGCCGGGTGGATATCAGCAACTATGTTATCTTTGCGCCCATCTTCTTTGCCTCCATCGGCCTTAAGACCGATATCAGCGGCCTGACCCCGGAAATTTTGCTGTTCTGCGTCTGCTTTGTGGTGGTGGCACTGATCACTAAGATCATCGGCTGCGGTCTGGCTGCAAAGATCTGCCGCTTCAACTGGGACGACTCCCTGAAGGTCGGTGTTGGCATGATGACCCGCGGCGAGGTGGCACTGATCGTGGCACAGAAGGGTCTGGCCATCGGCGTGGTAGATCCGGTCTACTTCACCGCAGTGATCCTGCTGATCGTGGTGTCCAGCGTGACCACCCCGCTGGCACTCAAGGCCATGTTCACCAAGCACCCGCCCGTGCCGCATCCCAGTCAGGCAAACTAAATCAGGAATTTGATTTTCATATTTAGGGTTCAGAATCGCCTGCGGGCGTATCTGAACCCTTTTTTCATCTGTAAAAATATATGCAAAAATGGGGCTGCTGCACATGGTTTCGTGCAACAGCCCCGTTTTTATTGTTTATGCAGTATATATTTATAGCGTCTTGCAGAACTCCTTCAGGTAGGCGCGGAACTCCTCGCCGATCTCAGGGTGCTGCAATGCCAGCTCCACCTGTGCCTCCACGACCTTGAGCTTGTTGCCCATATCGTAGTGCTTGCCGGTAAATTCCACAGCGGTCATGCCGCCGCGGGTGCGGGCATACTCTGCCATAGCATCGGTCAGCTGGATCTCGCCGCCGGCACCGGGCTTGGTGTGGGCAAGGATCTCGTAGATTTCCGGGGTCAGCAGCACACGGCCCAGAATGGAATAGTTGCTGAACTCCTGCCCCTTCTTGGGCTTCTCGATCATGTCATCCACAAAGAAGTAGTTGTCGTGGAGGGGAGTGGTCTTTAAGCTGCAATAGCGGCTCACATCCTCCCAAGGCACGGCAGATACACCGGCGACCGGACGGCCGAACTCCTCGTAGGCGCGGATCAGCTGGGCGCAGACCGGATCCTCGCCCCAGATTACGTCATCGCCGTAGATGACCACAAAGGGATCATCACCAGTAAAGGCCTTGGCGGTGTTGACTGCATGGCCCAGACCCAGCGTCTCCTTCTGGCGCACGAACAGGATGTTGGCCAGATTGGCAATGCCCAGACACTCCTCCAGCATCTTTTCCTTGCCGGGTTTGGCCAGCTTTTCCTCCAGCTCGGGGCTGCGGTCAAAGTGATCCTCGATAATGCTCTGGTTGCGGCCCAGAATGATCAGGATATCGGTAATGCCGGAGCGGACGGCCTCCTCCACCAGATACTGGATGGCGGGCTTGTCCACGAGGGGCAGCATGCCCTTGGGCATTGCCTTGGTAGCAGGCAGTACGCGGGTACCAAGACCCGCAGCCGGAATAACGGCTTTGGTGACATTTTTCATAATGATTCTCCCATGTTCTCATTTTATGCACGGCGAACCGCGCTTTTCAGCAGGATCCCCATCCCGCGTGAAACATGTTAAATAAAGGTGCCTACCAGTGCGTTCAGGTCCGGTCCCAGCAGCATGGAGCAAAGACTGCCCACGATCATCAGCAGGATGAATGCTCCGACGCAGGCTGCAATGCTGACACCGCCCTGTGCGTTCAGCACGGCGCGGCGCTGCTCCGGATCCGGGAACTCGGCACGGATGCGGCGGATGCGTGCCGCTGCGCTGCGGCGGTAGAGCCACTTGCCGTACAGCCCCCGTACCAGCATCAGCACAAAGCTAAGAAGGGACATGATGCGGCTCAGCACCACCAGTGTAGCGGCATTGATCCCGGCGGTCAGCGGGCTGCCGGTGGTCTGCATCATACTGATTAGAGTGGGGACGAACAGCAGCAGCTCTGCGGCCAAAAAGCCGAAAGCCGGTTTCCACGCCTTGCGGTAGAAAAAGTAGAACGGGCCGAACAGCAGTGCCGAAAAGCTCATGGAGATCTTGGAGTGGCGCAGCTGCATCTGGCTGTAATCGTTCAGATAGACCGGCGCGGCTGTGCCGATAAAATCCACCCAGTCCTGATAGGGTACGCCGTCAATCAGTTCATCCTTGCCAAAGGCGGCGCGCACGTTGCGGTGCACCGGGTCAACGACCTTTTCGGTGAAGTTCCGGTACATTTCGTCCCGGTACATCCCGCTGTAATCGAAATCCCGGTTCTGCTCGGCGCTGGCGGCAGCGCGGTCGTTGGGCTGTTCTGCACTCTCGGGGGGCAGGGCAGCGCCGCAGCAGCGGCAGACGCTTTCGCTGCGCAGGGTGCGCTCCCCGCAGGTGGGGCAGGTGCGCAGCTGCGCATCCTGATAAGGGAACTTCCACTCGTAGCCTGCGCCATGGGCAGGAGCGTGGATGCACAGACCCATCTTCTCATAACAGGTGCGATGGTAGGGTGCTCCGCAGTCCGGGCAGACCACGATGTCGTCCTGAAGGGTCAGCGGCTTGCCGCAGCCCTCACAGGGACAGCCATAATATTTCGGCATGATATCCTCCTGTGAAATCGATCATACTGGTATTATACTCCCCCGGGAATGAAAAGAAAAGGTGAAAATCTTTAAAAATCCGGCAAGATAGTATTTTTCCTCTTTACTTTATCACAGATTCTCGGTATACTAATGAAGTATCTGTGTATAAACTGTGTCTTTTGGCAGGGCAGAAAATGTGCGCTGTGCGTGCGTTTTGTACCCTGCCGGGGACGTTATCTGTTATGATGAAAACCCTTGAACGAGAGGAACTTAGAGAATGATCACGACTGATGAACTGAAAGTGCAGCTGGCCGAGCACGCCAAGGCCGTTAAGGACTTGGAAGAAGCACTGGCCATTGAAGCAAGCCGCAAGCGCGTGCAGGAACTGGAGCACACCATGTCCCGCCCCGGCTTTTATGATGATGCAGAACTGAGCAAGAAGGTCTTTGACGAGATCGGCGACCTGAAGGGCAAGCTGAACCGCTTTGAAAAGCTGCAGGGCCTGTACGACGACGCCGAAACCATGCTGGAGATGCTGGATGAGGAGTACGACCCCGCCATGATCCCCGAGGCCGAAGAGGCAGTGAACACCGTGGGCAAGGCTGTGGAGGAACTGCAGCTGATGACCATGCTGAACGGCGAGTACGACCACAGCAACGCCATCCTTACCTTCCATGCAGGCACCGGCGGCACCGAGGCACAGGACTGGGCCGAGATGCTGTATCGTATGTATAATAAGTGGGCACAGGCACACGGCATGACCGTGGAGGTGCTGGACTATCAGGACGGCGATGAGGCCGGTCTGAAGAGCGCTTCCATGATGGTCAAGGGCGCCAACGCCTACGGTCTGCTCAAGAGCGAGAACGGCGTGCACCGTCTGGTGCGTGTCTCTCCCTTTGACGCCAACGCCCGCCGCCAGACCAGCTTTGCTTCTCTGGAGGTCATGCCCGAACTGGACAACACCATTCAGGTGGACATCCGCCCCGAAGATATCGAGATGCAGGTGTACCGCTCCTCCGGTGCCGGCGGCCAGCACATCAATAAGACCTCTTCCGCTGTCCGTCTGATCCACAAGCCCACCGGCATCGTGGTCAACTGCCAGACCCAGCGCAGCCAGTTCCAGAACCGTGACTACGCAATGGAAATGCTGAAGGCTAAGCTGTACCAGATCGCCAAGCAGCAGCACATGGATAAGATCGACGACATCAAGGGCGTGCAGAACGAGATCGCATGGGGTCACCAGATCCGCAGCTATGTGTTCATGCCCTACACCATGGTCAAGGATCACCGCACCAACTACGAGACCGGCAACGTGGATGCCGTGATGGATGGCGATATTGATGAGTTCATCTTCGCCTACCTCAAGGCCGCCAGCCGCGGCGAGCTGCAGGACGCATAAGCGCCTGTCCCTGTAAAAACCATAACCGCACCTGTGTCCATTTTTGGATGCGGGTGCGGTTTTTTCGTCCCTTTCTGCGCATACTAACCCCGAAAAATGCGCAGGGAGGCCGTAAAATGTCCAAGCACAGCATCGTCCGGTGGGGGAAGATCATGGGTGCCTATCTGCTGGTGGCCGCCGTGGCGGCGCTGGGCTGGCTGTGGTGCGCCCTGCCGGAGGAGGTCTATCTGGAACCGGAGCAGTCCCTTGCGCTGCCCCGCTTTTGCTGGGTGGAGCCGCTGCGCGGGCACGGCAGCCGCAACGTGGCCAGCACTCGGGCAGCGGGCAGCTATCAGACCACGCTGGCGCTGGGCGGCTGGCTGCCGGTCAAGACCATCCGCGCCACCGTGATGCAGCGCCCCACGGTCACGGTATGCGGCACGCCTTTTGGAGTGAAGATGTTCTCGGAGGGGGCGCTTGTGGTGGGCTTTTCCGAGGTGCACACTGCCGCCGGTACGGTGAACCCTGCAAAGCAGGCGGGGCTGCGACTGGGCGACCGGGTCATCCGCATGGGAAACACCGTCACCGAGACCAACGAGCAGGTCCATGCCGCGCTGGAAGCCGCTGCCGGTGCGGCGGTGGAGGTGATCTACGTCCGCAAAGGAGAGCAGCGGCAGACCACCCTTTTGCCGGTGTGGGATACCCAGAACGCCCAGTGGCGGGCGGGGATGTGGGTGCGGGATTCCTCCGCCGGGGTGGGCACCCTGACCTTTGTAGATGCGCAGGCTGGGGTGTTTGCCGGGCTGGGGCACCCTATCAGCGACAGTGACACCGGCGAGCAGGTCGCCCTGCGCAGCGGCGAGATCGTGGCCTGCCAGATCGTTGGTTGCACCGGCGGTACCGCCGGCAGCCCCGGAGAGTTGAAGGGCAAATTTATCAGCGACCACGCCCTTGGCAGAATTTGTATCAACGGCGAAAACGGCGTCTACGGCACGGTAAGCACCGCCATTGCCGGGCAGCAGACAGAGCTTGCCTTTGCGCAGGAGGTGCTGCCCGGCGCGGCAGAGATCCTGACCACCACCAGCGGCGAAACACCCCGCAGCTACCGTGTCTATATTGAAAAGGTGAACGATGCCGACCCGCGCCGCAACATGGTGCTGCGCGTCACCGACCCGGCACTGCTGGCGCAGACCGGCGGCATCGTGCAGGGGATGAGCGGCAGCCCCATTCTGCAAAACGGGCGGCTGGTGGGTGCAGTGACCCATGTGCTGGTCAATGACCCGACACGAGGCTACGGTATTTTTGCACAAACCATGCTGGAACAGGCACATTCCGTGCCCGGAAAGGACGCAGCAGCATAAAAAAGTATGACATTCGAGCGGAATTACCATAATTTCCCAAAATAAACCGTTGAACTATCTGGAAAATTATGGTAAAATCCATGGTGTTAAGGGAACTGCACACATTGGAGGAAACAACCATGGATAAAGTGAGATTTTTGATGTCGGATACCGGTGCTCAGATCACAGAAGCCTGTCGTGAGGCGCTGGAGCAAAAGGGCGTGGAAGTAACCGTTGTGGAAAAGGATGGAAATAAAGTTTTGCAGAAGATGCTGGCCGTTCGCCCGCAGGTAGTGCTGCTGGATGCCTTTATGCCCGGGCTGGACGCGCTGGCGGTCAAGCAGCGCTACAATGCCGCAGGCGAGCGCCACACCTCGTTTTTTGTCACCGGCGCGTTCCAGAGCGAGGAGATGGTACAGGAGCTGCTGGACGAAGGCTTTGCCTACTATTTCGTCAAGCCCTTTGATGAAAGTGTCCTTGCCGCCCGGGTGCTCAAAGCAGCCAGCGGACAGGAAAAACACCTGCTCCACACCAGTGTGGACAGTGACGAGCTGACCGTCACCGAAATATTGCACCAGATCGGCGTGCCCGCCCATATCAAGGGCTACCAGTTCCTGCGGGATGCCATCCTGCTCACCATGAACGAGCCGGAGTACATCAACGCCGTGACCAAGCGCCTGTACCCGGAAATTGCCAAAAAGAACGGCACTACCGCCAGCCGCGTGGAGCGCGCCATCCGCCACGCCATCGAGGTGGCATGGGACAGGGGAGACGTGGATACCCTCAATAGCTACTTCGGCTATACCATCCATAACCTGCGCGGAAAACCCACCAATAGCGAGTTCATCGCAATGATCGCCGATAAGATGCGGCTGGATAAGCGGCAGCGGGTGGGGTAAACAGCCGATATAAACAGGAGCGGACATATAATTATAAAAGCATGGGATAACCCGAAGGCTTCATCTGAGAAAGGTGGAGCCTTTTCTCTTTGCATTTCCCCTCCCATCTGGTACAATGGTGCAGAAGGGAAGTGACAAAATGCCGGAAGTGGATGCGATCCGTGCGCAGCTGTTTGCGCTGCAGGATAAGGAATATCAGATCTTTAACAGCCGCCTGATGCCCACCCTGCCACCGGAAACGGTGATCGGGGTGCGAGTGCCGCTGCTGCGCAAGCTGGCAAAACAGCTGGCAGATACCCCGGAAGCAGAGGCGTTTCTGCAATGCCTGCCGCATTTTTATTATGAAGAAAACGCGCTCCATGCTTTTCTGCTGGAGCCTGTCCGGGATTACGGCACAGCGCTGGCGGCAACTGAGCGCTTTTTGCCCTATGTGGATAACTGGGCAGTCTGCGATAGTTTCAGCCCAAAGGTGTTTGCGCAGCATAAGCCGGAGCTGCTGCCTGTTATCCGGCGTTGGCTGGGATCTGACCAAGCGTATACCGTGCGCTACGGGATCGGGATGCTGATGCGGTATTATCTGGACGATGCCTTCCGGCCGGAATATCTGGCTTGGGTGGCGGCGGTGCACAGCGAGGAATACTATGTCAATATGATGCGGGCGTGGTATTTTGCCACTGCACTGGCAAAGCAGCCCGCAGCGGCACTGCCGTGGCTGACCGAAAAGCGGCTGGACGTGTGGACGCACAACAAGACCATCCAGAAAGCAGTAGAAAGCCGCCGCATCCCCCCGAAGCAAAAGCAGGCTTTGCGGGCGCTGCGCATTCGTTCACAAAAGCTTTGCGAAGAACGGCGCGTTTGACTGTTTACAATGTGGCGAATTTATTGTAAAATAGAGTATAGCAAAAATGTCGGGTCTATCCGGCGAAAGATAAAATAGGTGGTGTTTGGATTATGGCATTGAAATATAAGCGTATCCTTTTGAAGATCAGCGGCGAGGCGCTGGGCGGCGAAAAGGGCATGGGCTTTGACGAGCCCACTATGGACGCCATTTGCGGCGGCGTGAAAAAGGCCCATGAGCTGGGCGTGCAGATCGGCATCGTTGTGGGCGGCGGCAACTTCTGGCGCGGCCGCTCCAGCGGTAAAATGGAGCGCACGCTGGCCGATAAGATCGGTATGCTGGCTACGGTGATGAACGCACTGGCCGTCTCTGATAAGCTGGAGCAGCTGGGCGTGCCCACCGAGGTGTTCACCTCGATCACCATGCCGCAGGTGGCTCCCGCCTTTACCCGCAAGGACGCCCTGCGCGCCATGGACGAGGGCAAGATCGCTGTGTTCGGCGGCGGCACCGGCAACCCCTTCTTCTCTACCGATACGGCTACCGCACTGCGCGCCGTGGAGGTGAGCGCTGATGTGATGTTCAAGGCAACCATGGTGGACGGCGTCTACGATAAGGACCCCCACAAGTATCCGGATGCCAAAAAGTACGATACCCTTACCTTTACCAAGGTGCTGGAGGATCAGCTGGCCGTTATGGATGGCACCGCAGCTACCCTGTGCCGCGACAACAAGCTGCCCATTCTGGTGTTTGATCTGGCCGACCCGGACAACATTGCACGGGCTGTGCAGGGCGAAAACGTGGGCACTCTGGTCTACGAGGGCTGAGCATAGCACCCCGGTGCAACTGCATACGATTGGATAGAGCAGCAGCGGCGCAGTGCGCTGCCTGCATGGATCAATAGAATAAAGAAACAGGAGAACAACGACAATGAGCAGCAACACCAAGGTTTTCGAAGATAAGATGAAGAGCTCTGTGGAGCACCTGAGCCGCGAGCTGGCCGCTGTGCGCGCAGGCCGTGCAAACCCCGCCGTGCTGGATAAGGTGGTCGTGGACTACTACGGTGCTCCCACCCCCATCCAGCAGTTGGCCGCTGTGGCCGTCTCTGAGGCACGCACCCTCACCATCACCCCTTGGGACCGCACTCTGCTGCGTCCCATCAGCAAGGCGATCATGGCCAGCGATGTGGGCATCACCCCCATTGATGACGGCGTTACCATCCGCCTGAACTTCCCCGCACCCAACGAGGAGCGCCGCAAGCAGCTGGCAAAGGAAGTCTCCAAACTGGGCGAGGATGCTAAGGTTGCCGTGCGCAACGTGCGCCGCGATGCTATGGATAAGGCCAAGGCCATGAAGAAGGCCGGCGAGCTGACCGAGGACACCCAGAAGACTATGGAAGAAGATGTCCAGAAGCTGACCGATAAGTATATCAAGAATATTGATGCTGCCGTGGAAGAAAAGCAGAAGGAAATCATGGCCGTCTGATCCGCAGCACACAATAACAATTGGGAGGTGCCGTGCGCTGGTGAAAGGTGCGCGGCACTTTTTGCAGGGCAGCCCTGCTGCCGGGAGGTATAAATGGCACACCCCAAAGAATTTGCCGAGGGGCTTTCCATCGGCATCATTATGGACGGCAATGGCCGCTGGGCGAAAAACCGCGGTCTGCCCCGCACCGCAGGACACAAAAAGGGTGCGGCGGTGTTCAAGGATATTGCCAACTATTGCGATGAACTTGGCGTAGCATCGGTGTATTTCTATGCTTTCTCCACCGAGAACTGGAAGCGCCCGCTGGAAGAGGTGGGTGCCATCATGAAGCTGTTCGCCCAGTACCTCATCGAGGGCTTTGACTACAAAAACCGCAATATCCGCATTAAGTTCTTGGGCGACCGCACCGCGCTGGACCCCAAGCTGCAAAAGATGATGAACGAGCTGGAAGGGGACTCTGCCTGCAAGACCGGCATGACTCTGAACATCGCCATCAACTACGGCGGCCGCCCGGAGATCGTGCGGGCAGCGCAGCAGCTGGCTGCAAAGGCCGCAGCAGGCGAGATCCGCCCCGAGGACATCAACGAGCAGATGATGAGCGATGCCATGTACACCGCCGGACAGAAGGACCCGGACTTTATCCTGCGTCCCAGCGGCGAAAAGCGGCTGTCCAACTTCATGCTCTGGCAGGCCGCCTATTCGGAGCTGGTGGAGATGGATGTGCTCTGGCCGGACTTTACCCGCGCCGATCTGGACACCGCCATTGAGGAGTTCAACCACCGCAGCCGCCGGTTCGGCGGCATCTGAGCGGCGCAGTGTCCGTATTGCAAACCCTGCACCTATGGTGCAGACCCGGCAGACCCGGTACTTCCTCGGGTCGGAATGCGTTGCCCCGCAAAGGGCAGCTGCCGGAAGAACAAAGGAGAACGAAACCTATGAAAACACGCATTATTACTGCAATCGTGGGCATTCTGGTGCTCATTGGCGTGATGTTTACCTTCAACACCATGGTGTTCAATCTGGTGATCGCAGCCATCACCCTGATCGCCGTCCACGAAATTTACAGCGCCCTCGGCTTTGAAAAAAAGGACTGGCTCATGTACGCTGTGCTGGTACCCTACACATTGCTGGTCATGCTTTCCAGTTACAGTGCCATGCGTAAGCTGGTCATGCCCATGTCTTTTGTGCTGGTAACCTTTTTTGCCATCTATCTGGTGGTGCGCAATGGCACCATCAGCTACCAGAAGGCCAGCGGTCTTTTGGTGTTTTCGGGCATCGTGATCTTCTGCTTCTACTCCTTCGTCCTGCTCAAGGAGCGTCTGCCGGTGGAAAAGTACGGCTATGACGCTGTTTTCTTCATTCTGCTCATCCTTTGCTTTGCATGGGGCGGCGACACCTGCGCCTACTTTGCAGGCCGCGCCTTCGGCAAGCACAAGCTGTGCCCGGTGGTCAGCCCCAAAAAGACGGTGGAGGGTGCCATCGGCGGCGTGCTGGGCACCATGGTGTTCGGCGTGGTCGCTACCCTCATCTACTCTATTGCGGCAAACCGCATGGAAGCCTTTACCCGCTCTAATATCGGCGTTTCCATGTATGTTATTATCGCGCTGCTGGGCTGCATCGCCGCAGTGCTGGGCATCTACGGCGACCTGTTTGCCAGCGTGGTCAAGCGCCAGTGCGGCATTAAGGACTACGGCACCATCTTCCCGGGTCACGGCGGCATTCTGGATCGCTTTGATAGTGTGATGTTCATTGCACCCTTCGTGACCATGGTCATCACCGCCGTGTTCTACGCCTGATACAGGGGAGGAAACTGTTATGTCTAAAAAAATTACGCTGCTGGGCTCTACCGGTTCCATCGGCACCCAGAGTCTGGATGTCATCCGCGCCCAAGGGTACGAGGTCTACGGCCTTTCTGCCCACAGCCATGTGGAAAAGATCTTGCAGCAGATCGAGGAGTTCCACCCGAAATACGTCTGCATGACCGACCCGGACGCCGCCGCAAAGCTGGATGCTGCGCTGGCAGGCCGGGCAAATGCGCCCAAGCTGCTCACCGGCCCGGAGGGACTGAAGGAACTGGCAGCGCTGGACGGCCCGGATGTGGTGCTGAACAGCGTGGTGGGCATTGCCGGCCTTGGTGCCAGCCTGTGCGCTATCGAGAGCGGCCACGACTTGGCACTGGCTAACAAGGAGAGCCTTGTCACCGGTGGTCATCTGGTCACACAGGCTGTGGAAAAGCACGGCGTACAGTTGCTTCCTGTGGACAGCGAACACTCCGCCATCTTCCAGTGCCTGCAGGATAAGGAGAGCGCCCCCAGCCTGACCAAAATTCTGCTCACTGCCTCCGGCGGTCCCTTCTTCGGTATGACCACCGAGCAGCTGCGCGGCAAGACCCGTGCAGACGCCCTTAAACACCCCAACTGGAATATGGGCGCGAAGATCACCATCGACTCCGCCACCCTGATGAACAAGGGTCTGGAGCTGATCGAGGCCGTATGGCTCTTCGGTCTGCCCCCGGAAAAAATCCAGATCGTGGTGCAGCGCCAGAGCATCGTCCACTCTGCGGTGCAGTTCAGCGATAATTCGATCATTGCCCAGCTGGGTGTGCCGGATATGCGCATCCCCATCCAGTACGCCCTGACCTACCCCAAGCGTGTGCCGGGCGTAGTGCCAGAGCTGGACTTTACCACCCTGAAGTTGCTCACCTTCGATGTAGCCGATGAAGAGACCTTCCGCTGCCTTGCCGCCTGCAAAAAGGCCATTCGCAAGGGCGGTCTTGGCCCCTGCGCCGCCAACGGTGCCAACGAGGAAGCCGTTAAGCTGTTCCTTGAGGACAAGATCGGCTTTTTGGATATCGGCCGTCTGGTGGAGGCTGTTGTGGACAGCGACAGCTTTGGCGGCGATTATACGCTGGCAGACGTATACGAGTGCGACCGCATGGCGCGCGCATTCGTGCGGGCACACCTGTAACGCTTTATCAGCAATATACGCCCCGGCGCTGTTTTTGTGACAGTTCCGGGGCGATATAGGAGAACGAATGTCATTTATTATCACCATCCTTGCCGCGCTGCTCGTGTTCAGTGCGGTGATCGCCATCCATGAGTTCGGGCATTTTACTGTGGCAAAGCTCTGCGGCATTCAGGTCAACGAGTTTTCCATCGGCATGGGGCCGGTGCTCTGGAAAAAGAACCATAAAGGCACCCAGTACAGTCTGCGTGCCCTGCCTGTGGGTGGCTTTGTAGCGCTGGAAGGGGAGGAAAGCCCCGAAAGCCAGCAGGCAGAAGCTGCTCACGCTGCGCAGGAGCAGCTCGCCCCGGAGACGGAAGCGCCCGTGCAGCCCACCGGCGTCCCCCTGAACGAAGCGCCGGTGTGGCAGCGGGTACTGGTCATGGTGGCCGGTGCGGTCATGAATTTCGTGCTGGGCTTTGTGGTGCTGGTGATCCTCATCGCCGCCCAGAACGAGCCCATCACCAGCAAGACCATCTATGCCATTCAGGACGGTGCCCTCTGCGGGCAGACCGGCCTGCAGGCGGGGGACAAGGTTCTGGCTGTAAATGGCCGCCGCTGCTTTGTGGCCAACGATATCCTGTACGAGCTGGTGCGCACCCAGTCTTACAGTGCGGATTTTACCGTACTGCGGGACGGCCAAAAGGTGCAGCTGCCGGGGGTGCAGTTCGACACATGGCAGGATGAAAAAGGCGAGACCCACATGAGCATCGGCTTTTCTGTCTACGGGCTGGAAAAGACCCCCGGCAATGTGCTGCGGGAGGCGGGCAACAGCGTGCTGTACTATGGGCGCATCGTGTTCACCTCCCTTGTGGACTTAGTGCGCGGGCGGGAGAGCATCAACAACCTTTCCGGTCCGGTGGGCATCGTGTCGGCCATCGGGCAGGCCGCCAGCTACGGCTGGCAGGACCTGCTGGAGCTGCTGGCGCTCATTACCGTCAACCTTGGCATCCTCAACCTACTGCCCTTCCCGGCGCTGGATGGCGGCAAGGTGGTATTTTTGGTCATTGAAGGCGTCACCGGCCATGCTGTGCCGGAAAAGCTGCAAAGCGTGCTCACCCTTGCAACCTTCGGGCTGCTGTTCGGGCTGATGCTCTTTGCAACCTACAACGATATTCTCCGGCTTATTACCGGGACAGTATAAGAAAGGGGAACCCTTATGCGGCAGAAAAAACGCGAAGTGAAGATCGGCAATGTGACCATCGGCGGCAGCAACCCCATTGCGGTGCAGACCATGCTCAATGTGCCGGTGGAGGACATCGAGGGCAATGTGGCGCAGGCCAAGCGGTGCGAGGCCGCAGGCTGCCAGATCTTGCGGGTGACCTGCCCCAGCCCGGCAGATGCAAAGTGCATCGAGGCTGTCAAAAATGCAGTGAACATCCCCATCGTGGCAGATATCCACTTTGACTACAAGGCAGCGCTGGCCTGTGCCGACGTAGGTGTTGATAAGATCCGCATCAACCCGGGCAACATCGGCGACGACGACCGGGTAAAGGCGGTGGTGGACGCCTGCCAGCAGAAGAACATCCCCATCCGCATCGGCGTCAACGGCGGCAGTCTGGAAAAGCACATTCTGGCCCGTTACGGCGCACCCACCCCGGAAGCCATGGTGGAAAGCGCTTTGTACCATGTGCGCCTGCTGGAAAAGTTCGATTTCAATAACATCGTCATCTCCATCAAAAACTCCAACGTGCCCCGCATGATGGAGGCTTACCGTCAGCTCAGCGCCGTCACCGACTACCCGCTCCATGTAGGTGTCACCGAAGCCGGCACCTACCAGATGGGTCTGCTGAAAAGCGGCATGGGCATCGGCGGGATGCTGCTGGAGGGCATCGGCGATACCATCCGCGTGTCGCTGGCTGCCGAGCCGGAAAAAGAGGTGGAAGCGGGCTTCAATATCCTGCGCGCCGTGGGCTTCCCGGTCACCGGGCCGGAGGTCATCACCTGCCCCACCTGCGGACGCACCCAGTACCCCTGCACCGAGATCGCCAACGAGGTGGAAAAACGGCTGCAGGGCTACAAAAAGTCCATCAAGGTGGCCGTGATGGGATGCGTTGTCAACGGCCCCGGCGAAGCGCGTGAAGCTGATATCGGCATTGCGGGCGGCAAGGGTGAAGCCGTGCTGTTCATCCATGGCAAGCCCATCAAAAAACTGACCGGCGATAACATTCTGGATCAGTTCATGGATGAGATCTATAAACTGTAAAATGGGAGCTGTTTCATGGCACTGCAAAACAAACTGGGGCTGACCGATGAGGTCGCCCTTGCCCGCGCAGAGGAAAAGCTGAGCAAGCAGAAGGCGCTTGCACTGTACGATACCGGAGCGCTGGATACCTTTCCGGTAGGCACCTTTGCAGGGCTTGCAAAGATCCATGCGTATCTGTTCGGGGAGATCTACGATTTTGCCGGGCAGCTGCGCACCGTAAACATCGCTAAGGGCAATTTCCGGTTTGCGCCGGTCATCTACCTGCACGTGGCACTGGAGAGCATCGATGCCATGCCGCAGTCCACTTTTGACCAGATCATTGAAAAGTATGTGGAGATGAACGTTGCACACCCCTTCCGGGAGGGCAACGGCCGCAGCACCCGCATCTGGCTGGACTGCATCCTGAAAAAAGAACTGCATCAGGTGGTGGACTGGAGCCGCGTGGACAAGGAAGATTATCTTCTTGCCATGGAGCGCAGCCCCATCAGGGACTTGGAGATCAAGACTCTGCTGCGTGCGGCGCTGACGGATCAGATCAATGACCGCGAAGTGTATATGAAGGGCATTGATGCAAGCTACCATTATGAGGGCTATCAGGTTTTTAAAACAGAGACCCTTGCACCGGATTGACAAGAAACTTTTCCCTACTGCCACACCCGCAAAAACGGGTGCGGCAGTTTGTGCTGTAAAGAACCCACCAAAAAGGAGTACCATTTGTGAAACCACTTGTTTCCCAGCTGTGGCCGCAGTTTATGGCGGACCCGGATTTTGCGGCCTGCTTCGGGCAGGTGATCGTGGAGCACGCCCGGATGCTGCGGCAGGACCGGCAGGTCGAGTTTACCCTGCGCAGCGCCGCCCCACTGGATCAGAACCTCTGCGCCCGGCTGCTGGCTTCCCTGCAGCCGGACTACGAGGGCTTTGAGCTGAAGATCAAAAACCTGTTCGGCTATGCCATGCTGGACGAGCACGCCCTGCGCACCCTGTTGGAGGACATGAAGCGGGACGGCGTGCCCATCAACGGCTTTCTGGACAGGAGCAGCATTACCATCACCGGGCAGAACATCACGGTGGGGGTGTGCCACGGCACAAAGTTTTTGCAGGAGATGGGCTTTGAGGAGCTGCTTGCCAAGCGCATTGCCGAGCATACCGGCGTCACCCCCAAGGTGACGCTGCAAAGCGCGGTGACTGCGGCCGAGCAGCAGCAGATGGAAGAAAAGCTGGAACGCAAGATCGCACCGCCGGTGGTCAAATTTGAGAAAAAGAACACCGCACCGTCTATCAAAGTGGAGGGACTCAACCTTACCGACAAGCCGGTCACCATCTTCCACGGCAAAATGTTCACCCCCAAAAATCTTACTCCCCTCAAGGATTTGGGCGGCGAGGGCGGCAAGTGCATGATCTGGGGCGATGTGTTCTTTACCGAGGTCAAGGGCAACTATCGCAAGATCTACACCGTGTCCATTACCGACTATACCGGCTCGATCAACCTGAAGGTCCGCGCACAGGAAGGGGAGGACTGCTCCAAGTGGGAGGGCATCGGCAAGGGCAGCACGGTCATCGTGCGGGGCGACTGTTCCTACGATAAATACGAGCACGACTACATTGTGTACCCCTACGATGTGCTGATCGTGGAGCGCAAAAAGCGGGAGGATACCGCCCCGGAAAAGCGGGTGGAGCTGCATCTGCACACCAAGCTTTCCAGCATGGACGGCTTCTGCGACCCCGGCGGCATCGTCAAGCTGGCGCACCGCATGGGACACCCCGCCATTGCCATCACCGACCACGGCGTGTGTCAGGGCTACCCCGAAGCCATGCTGGCAGCCGATGACATCCACAAAAAGGACCCGGACTTCAAACTCATCTACGGGTGCGAAGCCTATTTTGTGGATGACATGGTGCCCTGCGTCTACGGCGTAAAGGATCAGCCGCTGGACGGCGAATTCTGCGTGTTCGACACCGAGACCACCGGTCTTGACCCCGGGGTGGAGTACCTTACCGAGATCGGCGCGGTCATCATCCGCAACGGTGAGGTAGTGGAGGAATTCGACACCTTCGTCAAGCCCGGCAAGCCCATCACCCCCAAGATCACCGAGCTGACCGGCATCACCAACGAGATGGTAGCGGATGCCCCCAGTGAAAAGGAAGCGCTGGAAGCCTTTCTTGCCTTTGCGGGCGACCGCATTCTGGTGGGTCACAACGTCCACGCCTTTGATATGCGCTTTCTGCGGGCAGCCGCCAAGCGCAGCGGCATCAAGTTGGAGCCCACCTATATCGACACCCTGACCATGGCGCAGACCATGTACCCGGGTCTGCACAACTATAAGCAGGGCACCATCAACAAGCATCTGGAGCTGCCCACCTACGAAGCGCACCGCGCCTGCGAGGACTCCGCTGCACTGGGACGCATCTTCTGCGTGATGCTGAACGACCTTGCGGAAAAAGAGGTAACAAAGGTCAGCGAGATCAACACCGGTCTTGGCGGCAACCGCGAGGTACTGAAAAAGAAATACTACCACCTGATCATTCTGGTCAAAAACCAGATGGGTCTGAAAAATCTGTATAAAATCGTCAGCGAGGCGCATGTCAACTACTTCTTCAAAAAGCCCCGCGTGCCCCGCAGTTTGCTGAACAAGTACCGGGACGGCTTGCTGCTTACCAGCGCCTGTGAAGCAGGCGAGCTGTACCGCGCCATCGTGGACGGCACCAGCTACGAGGAACTGAAAAAGATCGCCGCCTACTACGATATCCTTGAGATCCAGCCGCTGGGCAACAACGCCTATATGGTGCGGGACGGCAAGGTGGACAGCGAGGAGCGGATCAAGGAGTTCAACCGCACCGTCATCAAGCTGGGCGAGGATCTGCACAAGCCGGTCATTGCCACCGGCGACGTGCACTTTACCGAGCCGGAGGATGCGATCTACCGCGCTGTATTGCAGGCGGGCAACGGCTTTAAGGATGCCGACAACCAGCCGCCGCTGTTCTTCCGCACCACGCAGGATATGCTGGCACAGTTCTATTATCTGCCCAAGGAAAAGGCCTACGAGGTTGTGGTAAAGAACCCCCGCAAAATCGCCGCCATGATCGACAACAATGTGCGCGCCATCCCCCGGGGCACCTACCCGCCCAGCATTGAAGGCGCAGAGCAGCAGCTGCGCGATGCCACATGGGAGCACGCCAAGCGGGATTACGGCGACCCCTTGCCCGAGATCGTGGAAAAGCGGCTGCAAAAGGAGCTGGACTCCATCTGCGGCCACGGTTACGCGGTGCTGTACGTCATTGCGGTCAAGCTGGTGGCCTACTCCAATGCGGGCGGCTATCAGGTGGGCAGCCGTGGCTCGGTCGGCTCCTCCGCCGTGGCGCACTTTTCCGGCATTTCGGAGGTGAACAGCCTGCCGCCCCACTACCGCTGTCCCAAGTGCAAGCACAGCGAGTTCATCACCGATGGCAGCGTGGACGACGGCTTTGACCTGCCGGACAAAAACTGCCCCCAGTGCGGCACCCGGATGCTGGTGGACGGCCACGACATCCCCTTTGAGACCTTCCTCGGATTCTACGGCGATAAGGAACCGGATATCGACCTGAACTTCTCCGGCGAGTACCAGTCCAACGTGCACCGCTACACCGAGGAACTGTTCGGCAAGGCCAACGTGTTCAAGGCCGGTACGGTGTCCGGCATTCAGGATAAAACGGCCTACGGCTACGTCAAAAAGTATCTGGACGAGCGTCAGCGCACCGTGAACCACGCCGAGGAAAACCGCCTGACGCTGGGTTGCACCGGCGTCAAGCGTACCACCGGCCAGCATCCCGGCGGCATGGTGGTCGTGCCGGATACCTACGAGATCTACGATTTCTGCCCCATCCAGCACCCGGCGGATGACGTGGCGGGTGGCCTGCTGACCACCCACTTCGAGTTCAAGTATCTGCACGACACCCTGCTCAAGCTGGACGAACTGGGCCACGATATGCCCACCTTCTACAAGTATTTTGAGGAATACACCGGCATCCCGGTGGACAGTATCCCCATGAACGACCCCAAGGTGTACAGCCTGCTGACCAGCCCGGAAGCGTTGGGCGTGACCCCGGAGCAGATCGACAGCCAGACCGGTACCTTCGGCATCCCGGAAATGGGAACGAACTTTGTGCGCGGAATGCTGGTGGAAGCACGGCCTAAAAATTTCTCGGAACTGATCCAGATCTCCGGTCTGTCCCACGGCACGGACGTGTGGACGGGCAACGCGGACGAGCTGATCCGCAGTGGCACCTGCACCATTGCAGAGGTCATCGGCTGCCGTGACAGTATCATGCTGTACCTGCTGCGCAAGGGTCTGGAACCCAAGATGGCTTTTGATATCATGGAAGCCGTGCGTAAGGGCAAGGTGGCCAAGGGCGGCTTCCAGCCGGGCTGGGAGGAAGCCATGCGGGAGCACGAGGTACCGGACTGGTACATCGAGAGCTGCCGCAAGATCAAGTATATGTTCCCCAAGGCGCACGCTGTGGCCTACCTGATGAGCGCCATCCGGCTGATGTGGTACAAGATCTACAAGCCGCAGGCGTTCTATGCAGTGTACTTTACCGTGCGCGGCGATGATATCGACTACGAAGCCGCCATCGGCGGCGCTGCCGTGGCGCGCGCCCACATGGAAGCAGTCAAGCGCCGTCTGAAGGAGGAAAAGAACGCCAAGGACGAGGACGTGCTGGTCAGCTTGCAGCTGGTCAACGAGATGCTGAGCCGTGGGTACGAGTTTTTGCCCATCGAGCTGGGCAAGAGCCGCGGTTCCAAGTATGTGGTGGAGGACGACAAGGTGCGTCTGCCCTTCAGCGCCCTGAAGGGATTAGGCGGTGCCGCAGCCGAGGCGCTGGAGCGGGTGACTATCCACGGAGAGGAATATATCTCGGTGGAGGAACTGCAGCAGGCCTCCGGTGTGGGCAGCAGCATTCTGGACCGTCTGCGTCAGGTGGGTGCACTGGGCGACCTGCCCGAGAGCAGCCAGGTGAGCTTCTTCTAAAAACATGACAAAGCAAAAAATCTCCGCGTCTGGTTCAGCGCCCGACGCGGAGATTTTTATTGCTTATTTGGCGGTGTTGTTCCGTCGCCGATAGGAATCAGTCGATGGTGTACTCATCGGAGTCGATATAGGCCTGATAAAAGTCGTTCTCGGCGTCCTTTGCGGTGTAATCGTCCGGAAACTCCTTTTCCAGATAGACGTTGATCCCGCTGAGGTAAAAGCCGATGGCATCCTGTTCCAGCTGGTTGGGTTCGTACAGCGGCATCATCTGTTTGACCACCCAGCCCTTATTGATCCAATGGTCCAGCAGATCCTCCACGCGGGGAATGTCCTCCATAAACAACCGGTCGCAGTTGCGGATCTCTCTGGGGTTGCCGTCATTGATGTGAATCAGCTTGCACTTTTTCATTGGAATGCTCCTTACAGGGGGAGTGCTTACTCCACGCTGATCATATAGTAGTAAACGGGCTGGCCGCCGCGGATGTGGCTTACTTCCACATGGTTGGGGCACTTTGCCTTTACGATCTCGGTGACCTTTTCGGCATCTTCGTCACTCACGTCACAGCCGGAAATGATGGTGACAAAGCTGGAATCCTTCTTGCACATATTGCGTGCCAGACGGTAGGTGGCCTTGGTGATATCGGTGGAGGTGGAAACGATCTTGCCGTTCTCCAGCGCCATGATCTCGCCCTTGCGGATGCGCTTGCCATCGTACTCGCTGTCGCGGGCGGCGTAGGTGATCAGACCGGTGGATACCTTGTCGGCAGCAGCCATCATGTTGATGGTGTTGGTCTCGGCGTTCACAGAGGGGTCAAAGTTCAGCAGTGCGGTAATGCCCATGGGCACGGTGCGGGTGGGCAGCACCACCACCTGACGGTCGGCCAGCTTCTGTGCCTGCTCGGCAGCCATAATGATGTTCTTGTTGTTGGGCAGCACAAACACGGTCTTGGCAGGCACGCTCTGGATGGCTGCCAGAATATCCTCGGTGGAGGGGTTCATGGTCTGACCGCCGGACACCACAGCGTCTGCTGCCAGATCGGTGAACACAGCCTTCAGGCCCTCACCGGCGGCAACAGCCACAAAGCCGTAGTCGCGGCTGGGGTCCACGGCAGCATAGATGAACTCGCTGGCCTGAGAGGGAGCCTTCTCGGCAGAAGCCTGCTTTTCAAGGCTCTTGCCCTGCTTCTGGCGAGCAAGGAATTGCTCGTGCATATTCTCGATCTTGAAGTTGGTCAGATAGCCGTACTTGATGGCCTCGCTCAGGATCTTGCCGGGGTCGGCAGTGTGAACGTGCAGGTTGATGACGTCGTCATCCTCAATGCAGACCACGCTGTCGCCGTTGGACTCTGCAAAGGCGCGCATCTTGGCGGCACTGGCACCCTCGTACTTGTTGATGAGGAACTGGGTGCAGTAGCCGTTGGTAATGTCCTCTACCTTCATCAGGTCGTCGGTGAACACGCCCTTACCAGCATTTTCAGTGGACAGCTTTGCCTTGTTGGGGGAAGCCTCGCCGCCGGCAATCATGTCCTCGCCGTGGAACACCTTGCCCATGCCCTCAAAGATGACCATAATGCCCTGACCGCCTGCATCCACAACGCCGGCCTTCTTCAGCACGGGCAGCAGGTTGGGGGTATCGTCCAGAGCCTTCTGGCCGGCAGTCAGCACCACGTCCCACAGGGCGGGCACATCGGCGGCATCGCTGGCAGCAGCTTCCTCAGAAGCAACGCGTGCAACGGTCAGAATGGTGCCCTCGGTGGGCTTCATCACGGCCTTGTAAGCGCCCTCAACGCCCTTCTGCAGGGCAGCCACGATGTCGGCAACGTCAGCCTCTTTTTTGCCCTCCAAAGCCTTGGAGAAGCCGCGGAACAGCAGGCTGGTGATAACGCCGGAGTTGCCGCGCGCACCGCGCAGCATGGCAGAAGCGGCAGTCTTGGCAGCCTCGCCCACGGTGCAGCTGTCGTCCAGAGCTTCCAGCTCACGCACGGCAGCGCCCACGGTCATGCCCATGTTGGTGCCGGTGTCGCCATCCGGCACGGGGAAAACGTTCAGCTCATCCACGCGGGAACGCTGGTTGTTGATGTTGTTGGCGCCGGAAATGATGGCGTCGCGCAGGATCTTACCAGAAATCATTGTTTTTACTCCTTAGTAACTGGCCGGAAAAGCCCGGCTCGGGTTTGCAGACAAATCAGGCGATGACGTCATCCACGGACACCACCACGCGGGCGACCTTCAGCCCGGTGGCCTGCTCCACCTCGTCCTTGACGCGGTGGGAGATGCTGCGGGCGGCGGTGGAAATGTTCAGGCCGTAGCTGACGGCAATGTGCAGCTCGATGACCAGACGCCCATTCTGCTGGGTCACGCGCACACCCTTTTCCGGGTAATCGGAACCGTATACCATGCTTTTCACAGCGTCAGTCATATTACGGGGAGCCATGGCAGCAACGCCGTAGCACTGTTTGGTGGCTTCACCCACCAGGGTGGAAAAATACCCATCAGTAAAGCTGACATTCCCAAGCGGGAAACGGGAAGTGATCATAGTCGCTCTGCTCCTTTATGTTATTTTTTATAAAAATACACGCAAGGGTCGGGGGCATTGGCTGTGCAAAACGAAACTTGCCTCAGATAAACACCCACCCTATTATACAACTTTGCACCGTGGTTGTACAGTTCAAATTGTTGGATTTACTGCTTTTTGCGCTCTTTTTGCATGGTTTTTGTAAAGAAAAAAGAGAGAGCCGCGCTCGACAGCTCTCGCGCCGCTTTGCGCAGCGGGTGTGGTATGCTGAAGGCAGGCTGTGTGGCGCCCATCAAAACGGAAAGTATGACAAATAAAGAAAAACAATCTGTGAATAAATTATAAAAGCTTCCTTGTCTGGCTTTCTTTGTCTATGAAAAAGTGCTAAAATATAAATGAAAAGGGAAAGGGGCGGTCAGCCCCCTTTTTCCATGATACTTCCCGGAATACGCCGGACGCACGGCACACGATATAACGCGGGCAGGCCTTTCCAACGGGCATTGCCTGTAAAAAATGCGATAGGAGTTGTTGGCATGAACATTCTCTTTTTTCTTTCCCCAAAGCAGGATCTGATGTACGTTTACGATGACTTCACCCTCCGGCAGACGCTGGAAAAGTGGGAAAACAACCGCTACGCCTCCATTCCGGTGCTGAACCGCAAGGGCGAATATGTGGGCACGCTGACCGAAGGCGATATCCTGTGGGGACTGAAAAAATACCATGGTCTTGATCTGGAAGCCGCTGAGGACATCCCTATCTCGGAGTTTGCGCATAAGCGGGACTACAAGGCCGTCACAGTGACCACCAGCATGGATGAGCTGGTGGAAGCTGCCATGAACCAGAACTTTGTCCCGGTGGTGGATGACCGGGGTATTTTCATCGGCATTGTGCGGCGGCAGGCTATCATCCGTTACTGCTACGATAAATCCCGCAAGATCGAAATGACCCGTACTGGCCGCCCCGTAAAGGAGCTGGCTGGCGTACATTAAAAACACAAAACGAGGGCGCTGCACATTTACCGTGCAGCGCCCTCGTTGCTTATGCTAGTTGCTTACTTATTACGGATGTACTCGTCCATGGCCTTTGCAGCTGCCTTACCGGCACCCATGGCCTTGATGACGGTAGCAGCACCGGTCACGGCGTCACCACCGGCGTACACGCCGTCGCGGCTGGTCTTGCCCTCGTCACCCTCGGTCACGATGCAGCCGTGCTTGTTGGTCTCCAGACCCGGGGTGGTGGAGCGGATCAGCGGGTTGGGGCTGGTGCCCAGGCTCATGATCACAGTATCCACTTCCAGCTCAAACTCGCTGCCCTGTTTTTCAATGGGACGGCGGCGGCCGGAAGCATCCGGCTCACCCAGTTCCATCTCGATGCAGGTCATGGAGTGCACAAAGCCGTCCTCGTCCGGGTGGATGGCAACGGGGTTGCACAGGGTCTTGAAGATGATGCCCTCTTCCTCGGCGTGCTCCACCTCTTCCTTACGGGCGGGCAGCTCAGCCATGCCGCGGCGGTAGACGATGTACACGCTCTCGGCACCCAGACGCAGGGCGCTGCGGGCAGCATCCATAGCCACGTTGCCGCCGCCCACAACGGCAACCTTCTTGCCGGTGCGGATGGGGGTCTTGCTGGTGGGCAGGTAAGCCTTCATCAGGTTGGAGCGGGTCAGGAACTCGTTGGCGGAGTACACGCCCTTCAGGCTCTCGCCGGGGATGTTCATGAAGCGGGGCAGACCGGCGCCGGAGCCTACGAACACAGCCTCGTAGCCGTATTCGCCCATCAGCTCGTCAATGGTCAGCACCTTGCCGATGACCATATTGCACTCAAAATCCACGCCCATCTTCTTCAGGCCGTCGATCTCCTGCTGGACGATAGCCTTGGGCAGACGGAACTCGGGGATGCCGTACATCAGCACACCGCCTGCAACGTGCAGAGCTTCGTAAACGGTCACCTTGTAGCCCAGCTTTGCCAGATCGCCTGCAGCGGTCAGGCCGGCAGGGCCTGCGCCGATGATTGCCACCTTATGGCCGTTCCACTCGGGCACGATGGGTGCGGTGTGCACGTTCTCGCGGTGCCAGTCAGCAACAAAACGCTCCAGACGGCCAATAGCCACCGGCTCGTTCTTGATGCCGCGGGTGCACTTGCCCTCGCACTGGCTCTCCTGCGGGCAGACACGGCCGCAGACGGCAGGCAGGGAAGAGGAGCGGTTGATCACCTGATAGGCGGCTTCAAAGTCGCCCTCTGCCACATGGGCGATAAACTCCGGAATGTCGATGCCCACGGGGCAGCCGGACTGGCAGGGCTTGTTCTTGCAGCCGATGCAGCGCTTGGCTTCGTTCACAGCCATCTCGGCGGTGTAGCCCAGAGCCACTTCCTTAAAGTTCTTGTTGCGGACGTTGGGGTCCTGCGTGGGCATGGGGCACTTTTTAGGGTCCATATTGAAAGCCATTTTACATTCCCTCCTGAGTCTTGAACAGGTTGCAGGCTGCCTCACGGGCGTGTGCCTCAAACGGGCGGTACATGGTGCCGCGTGCCATTGCCTCGTCAAAATCCACCAGATCACCGTCAAAGTCAGGGCCGTCCACGCAGGCAAACTTGGTCTGACCGCCCACGGTCAGGCGGCAGCCGCCGCACATGCCGGTGCCATCGATCATGATGGGGTTCATGGAAACGATGCTCTTCAGGCCGTGCTTCTGGCAGGTCTTGACCACAAACTTCATCATGATCAGCGGGCCGATGGTGATGACCAGATCGTACTGGTTGCCGGCAGCCACTAGCTCGTCCAGTGCAGCGGTGACCACGCCCTTGGTGCCGTAGCTGCCGTCATCGGTCATGATGCGCAGCTCGTCGCTGCAGGCGTTGAACTCGTCCTCAAGGATCAGCAGATCCTTATTGCGGAAGCCGACCACGCTGTGCACCACACAGCCCTGATCGTGCAGCTCCTTGGCAATGGGCAGTGCAATGGCGCAGCCCACGCCGCCGCCCACAACACACACCTTCTTCAGACCCTCGGTCTCGGTGGCGCGGCCAAGCGGGCCAACAAAGTCGTGGACACAATCGCCTGCATTCAGGCTGTTCAGCTCCATGGTGGTACCGCCCACGATCTGGAAAATGATATCCACAGTGCCCTTTTCGCGGTCGTAACCGGCCACGGTCAGGGGGATACGCTCGCTGTCCTCAAACGGACGTACAATGATGAACTGACCCGGCTTTGCCTTTTTGGCGATCAGCGGGGCTTCGATGACCATCTTTGTCACGGTGGGGTTCAGCGCGACCTTTTCAGTGATCTTATACATTGCGTTAGCTCCTTTTTGCTGGCAATTCCTTTTTCTTTTCTATAAATGGAAGCTGCATCCGCGCGGGTGCATTTTCCGTTTGACAAAGCGTCCTCTTTATTATAATAGTTTGTGAAATAGAAAGCAACTGTGTTTTATACACGCGTTTTTCGTTATTTGTATAGATGGCGGCGGTTCAAACGGTATATTTGCACGATGCCGTCGCTGCGCCGGAAATCAAAGCGGCGCTGTTTGGCGCAATGCGGGGCGAAATCGCCGCAGGCTGCGGGCTACTTGAAATAAAAAAGACGTATCAGAGTTAAAAGACATTCTTTTTCAAAAAAATGTAAAATTGTAGTTGACAACTGCCGGTGTGTGCGGTATAATAACCAACGTCGCCGGACAACAGACCGGCAAAAACAAATGGAATGTGCGGCCGTAGCTCATCTGGTAGAGCGCCACCTTGCCAAGGTGGAGGTAGCGAGTTCGAGCCTCGTCGGCCGCTCCATTGGAGTGGTATTCATCACTCCCTTATATGGTGACGTGGCCAAGTGGTAAGGCAAGGGTCTGCAAAACCCTCATCCACCAGTTCAAATCTGGTCGTCACCTCCAAAAGATTCCCGGAAGCCAAAGCTTCCGGGATTTTTTTGTTTTGTGCTGTCCCCTGCCGGCCGCAAGGCCTCTGACTGTTTAGCCTGTACTTCTTGGGGTGCCGGATTTTTTCATTTCTGATATAGACGGCAGCCGTGTGTCCTCGACCTTTGCAAAGAGATTCCACCACAAGGAATACGGGCGGCACCTTCTGCCGGAAAATTAGCGCTCATAAACATTCCAGTTTTTTCTTGACAACATTCTGTATGCGTGCTATTTTAAATTTTGTCAATTAGCTTATCCTAACCATCTGAGGGGTCTCGCCCCGCAGGTTTTTCTTTGCGCGCAATGTTAGGATCGGCTAACTATATGGCAACGGTTTTCTGCCATTGCGATGAAAGGAGCATTTTCATGAGAACAAAGAAATTTCTTTCCCTGCTGCTGTCGGCGGCTATGGCGCTCAGCCTGCTGACCGCTACCGCCTTTGCAGCAACCCCCGCCGAGGAAGAAAACGGCATTTTCGATTTTCTGCTGGGCAAAAAGTATACTTACCTCTACGCCGCCCTGACCTGGGACGAGTACTGGGCAAACGAGAAGGTCTATGCCGCCGGCAGCACCGCCGCTTCTGCGCAGCTGGACAGCCACGAGGAGCAGGACCTGGGCGCATTTGATGCAGTTTCCCGCGCTACCGCCAACCATGGTCTGCACCGCGGCAGCTTCCAGAGCACTGCTGTCATCTACGCCAAGGACGGCAGCACCTACACCGTTTCCCACTGGTCGGACGATGGCAAGACCATCTATCTGGCCGATGGCACCACCGTGGGCTGGAACCGGGGCACCATTACCAAGGCCGATGGCTCCACCGTGCAGATGGATCACTACGAGGTGCTGGGCACCAAGTATGTGCCGGTGCGCGTGGCCACCAGCGACCTTGCAGATTTCTGCTCCAAGTACACCGTCGTGGAAAACGGCGGCCAGCTGGTGGGCGGCTACTCTGAAAAGAACCTGACCGCCTACACCCTGACGGCTGCGGTGGATAAGAACACCAACGGTCTGAAGTACGCTACCAAGAGCGGCGATGGCTACACCTTCTCTGCCGCGCACACCGGCACCGGTTCCGGCGTGGCAGAAGCCGCCCAGAAAGCTGCTGATGGCCTTACCGTGAACCTGCGCAGCGGCAGCGACGTGGGCAGCTTTGGCGAGTTCATCCGTGTGGACCTGAACGGCAACTACGGCGAGCTGGGCTCCCGGATGCAGTCTGTGGTGTGGACCTACTACGGCAACGACAGCACCTACACCCACGCCAAGGCCTCCTATGGCACCAAGTTTGCAGCCGACAACTGGATGCACAAGTCCATGGGCATCCAGCTGGGTCTGAGCGATTCCGCCCGCTGCCAGCTGCCGGAGGGCACCGATGGCACCGGCTACTGGACCATCACCATCCGCGCACTGGGCTACGCTGACACTGTGGTCAAGTTCCAGACCACTGCCGAAAACCTTGCCAAGCACGAGCTGGCAAGCGATGCCGACCGCGCCGCCCTGCAGGCTGTGGTCACTGAGGCGCAGAGCAAGGCAAAGGCCGCTTACACCGCCGACAGCTACGCCAATTTGGAAACCGAGCTCGCCGAAAGCGTAGAGCTGCTGAGCCGCGAGACCCTGTATAAGGCCGCTGCACTGGAGCAGGTGACCCACCTGACCGATGCCGTGCAGAACCTGAAAGCTGCCTGATCCGGCAAAAAACAGAACACCCAAAAAGCAAGGTCGCTTTATGCAGGCGGCCTTGCTTTTCCGTGTCAGGAGGAGTTGGAATGAACAAAAAACGATGCAACACACTGCTGCCACTGGTGCAGCTGCTCCCGGCGGTGGCAGCAGCGGCAGCTGTGCTTTTTGCGCTGCCGCGCACCGCGCCGGTGCTGGCTGCCGTGCCGGAAAGGTTGACGGCCGTGGTGGAGCAGCCGATGGAAGCCGCTTCCGTTGAAGCGGAGGAAGAAGCCCTGCCCAAGCTGCCCTATGCCGACGGCGTTTACGTCGGCTCTTCCCGGGGCTACGGCGGTGCCGTCCGGGTACAGGTGACCATGGAAAACGGCAGCATCACGGAGGTGGAGATTCTGGATGCTTCCCACGAGACCAAGCAGTTTCTGCGGCGCGCCAAGCGGCTTTTGACCACCGTAGTGGATGCCCAGAGCTGGGAGGTGGACGCCGTTTCCGAAGCCACCTACACCAGCCGGGGCATTCTGGGCGCGGTGCAAAACGCCCTGACCGGCGAAGTGGTGAACAATCCCCTGCCGCCGCAGCCAAAGCCTTCCGCGCCGCTGGTGGTGGAGGAATTTACTGCACCCTCTACCTACTTGGACGGCATCTACACCGCTGAAGCCATAGGCTTTGAGGGCAAAATTACGGTACAGGTCACGGTGGCAGAAGATAAGATCACCGATATCACCGTCCTGAACGCCGAGGATGAGGAAGAATATCTCTCTCGGGCAAAGCAGGTCATCCCCGCCATTCTGGAGGGGCAAAGCCCCAACGTGGACGCTGTTTCCGGCGCGACCTACTCCTCCACCGGCATCCTGAACGCCGTCAAGCTGGCGCTGGCAAAGGCAGCGGTTGCCCCTGCAGAGGAAGCCGCCCCGGAGCAGGCAGCCTCGGAAGAAGTGGTAGAGGAAGCCGCGCCGTCCGAAGCGGCAGAACCCGAGGAAACACCGGTCACTGCGCCCACCGTGGAGGTGGTGCAGCCGGAGGAAAAGAGCGCTGTTTCCGCGTGGTTCAAGGAAGTGTGGCAGCAGCTTTTCCCGGCAGAAACACCGGACGATTCTGAACCGGCATCTTCTGCGGAGGTGCTGCCGGCATCCGAGGCGGCGCTGCCGCCGGAAGAAACCGAACCTGAAACGGAAGGAGCAGCGGAATGAAATACAAGAATTTTCTCCTTCGGGCGGTGAATCTGCTGCTGATTTTGGGGGTACTGTGGCAATACCAGCAGGTAGCATTAGTCCGGGCTGCGGCGGTAGGTCAGCGCAAGCAGGAGATTGCCGAAGTAGAAGCCTACAACGCTTCCGTTTTGCAAGCGCAGAGCGCTGCAGAGGCAGAGCAGAGCCAGAGCGGCTACCGGGACGGCACCTACGAGGGCAGCGCCTATGGCTTTGGCGATATTATCCGGGTGTCGGTGACCATCCAGAACGGCAAAATGACCGATATTGCGGTGCTGGATGCCTCCGGTGAGGATAAGCCCTACTATAAACAGGCGCTGCCTTTGCTGGACGAGATGCTGGCAGTACAGTCTGCCGAGGTGGATACCGTTTCCGGTGCTACCCTCACGGCAGAAGGGCTCATCGGTGCAGTAGAGGACGCACTGGGAAAGGCGGCAGGATGATGGAAAAAACACAGACAAAGCCTTTAACGGCGGCGCAGCAGCGTCAGCAGGATAAAAAGCGCCGTACATGGCTGCGCGCTGGGGTACAGCTGTTCTTCTTTGTATCCATGCCGGGCGCGTTCGTGGCCGGGTTTTCCGGGGTAAAGCAGATCTTTCTGCACATCGGTGCGGGCGAGGTGCTCTCGGCAGACAGCTTCACGCTTTCCCTGCTGGGGCTGTGCGGTTTCACGTTGCTGTTCGACCGGTTTTTCTGCGGGTACGCCTGCGCCTTCGGCAGCTTGGGCGATGCCGTCTGGGCGCTTTCAGGCCTTATCCAGAAAAAGCTGCTCCACCGCAAAAAGCAGCTCCGTCTACCGGAGCGGGCGGTGCTTTGGGGGCAGAAGGTCAAATATCTGCTGCTGGCGGGGCTGGTGGCGCTGTATGTGACCCGGCAGGAAAAGCTGTTGACCGGCACAAGCCCGTGGGAGGTATTTTCCCGTCTGACGGCTCTGCGTCTGCCGCCGGAGGGCTTCGGCGTGGGCATCGCGCTGCTTGTGCTCATTTTGCTGGGCATGGCGGTGCAGCCACGGTTCTTTTGTCAGTTCCTCTGCCCTATGGGAGCGGTGTTCGCCCTGCTGCCGGTGCTGCCCTTTGCGCGGCTGCACCGGCAAAGCGAGGGCTGCATCCCGGGCTGTAACGCCTGTAAACAGCAGTGCCCGGTGTGCCTGAAGCTGGAGGAAACCAGCCTGCGCAGCGGGGAGTGCATCGCCTGTGAAGCCTGCGTGGGCACCTGCCCCAAGCAGAACATCCACCGGTGGGATATGGCGCTGTGCAAGCGCCCGTGGCTGTCGGTACTGGCAAAGGCGCTGCTCTTCTTCCTACTGGGCTGCTGGCTGGGCTTCTGCCGGTTTATCTGAAACAAAAAAGGGAGGCCGCCGCACAATATCGTGCAGCGCCTCCCTTTTGGCTAAGACGATTTTAAATGCCCTCCGCTATGCTCTGGGCATTTTCAGCGGAAAAGCTATTTATAATTTCGGAACGCCGGAGCGTCTGCGGACGCTCCGGCGTTCCATTTTCACGGTAAAGGCTTCTGCTCCAGCAGATCTGTCATGCTGCGCAGGCTGATGCCAAGGGTGGAAAGGTTATGCAGCATCGCGCTGGTGGCAGGGGGCAGGATGCCCAGAGCGCCCAGAAGGATGAGCGCGGAGTTGAAGCTGAGGACGAACCGGTAATTGCTGCCCACCCGCTTTTGCAGGGCATTGGCAATGGCTTTTAAGGTCACCAGCTCTTCCAGACTGTCGGCGCGGATGGTCACATCGGCGATTTCCCGGGCGATGGCGGCACCGGAATGGATGGCAATGCCGATATCTGCCGCCGACAAAGCGGGCGAATCGTTGATGCCGTCTCCGATCATCACCACCGTATGTCCCTCGGCCTTGGCGTCGCGGACAAAGGCGGCTTTATCCTCCGGCAGCACCTCCGCAAAGCAGCGGTCCACCCCCACCTGCGCCGCAATGGCGCGGGCGGTGCGGTCACTGTCGCCGGTCATCATGACAGTCTGGGTGATGCCCAGTCTCCGAAGCTTATGCAGCACCTGTGCCGCCTCCGGGCGCAGGGGGTCTGCGATGCAGATGACCCCTGCCAGCACCCCGGAAGCAGCCAGATACAGGTGGGAATACTGGGGGTCCAGCGCATCGAATTTTGCCTGTTCCCCTGCCGGGATGGTGCAGCCCTCGTCCTCAAAAATGAAGTGGGCGCTGCCGATGACCACCCGCGTGCCGCCCACCCGGCTGGCAATGCCGTGCGCCACGATATACTCCACCTCGGAGTGCATCTCCTCGTGGGAGATGCCCCGCTCCCTGGCAGCACGGACAACGGCGTTTGCCATGGAATGAGGGAAGTGCTCTTCCAGACAGGCGGCAAGCTGCAATACCTCCTGCTCCTCACAGCCGGAGAAAGGCACTACCTGCACCACCTGCGGGGTGGCGTGGGTGAGGGTGCCGGTCTTATCGAACACGATGGTGTCCGCCTTTGCCAGCGCCTCCAGATACTTGCCGCCTTTTACGGTGATGTGGTATTCCCCGCACTCCCGCATGGCAGAGAGCACCGCCAGCGGCATGGAAAGCTTCAGCGCACAGGAGAAGTCCACCATCAAAATGGAGATGGCGCGGGTGACGTTGCGGGTAAAGGCGTAGGTAGCCACCGTACCGGCAAGGCACCACGGTACCAGACGGTCGGCCAGCTGCAAAGCCCGGTTCTCAGTGCCGGACTTGAGCTTTTCCGATTCCTCGATCATGGCCACGATCTTATCGTAGCGGTTGGCACCGCCTTCGGCTTTGGCCACAAGGACGCATTCGCCCTCTTCCACCACTGTGCCTGCGTAGACGGTGGCACCGGTGGTCTTGCGCACCGGCATGGACTCGCCGGTCAGGGCAGCCTGATTCACCATGGCTTCGCCCTCCAGCACCATACCGTCCAACGGGATCATGTTGCCGGAGCGCACCACTACTTCGTCCCCGGCGTGAACGCGGGTCAACGGCACCAGCACCTCGCCCTGCGGGGTGCGCACCCAGACCTTATCCACGTTCAGCGCCATGCTGCGGGCAAGGTCGTCCAGGCTCTTTTTCCTTGTCCACTCTTCCAGCAAGCTGCTCACCGTCAGCAGGAACATCACCGACCCTGCGGTGCTGTAATCCCCCCGCAGGAGGGAGGCGGTGATGCTGAGCGCATCCAGAACCTCTACTTCCAGCTTGCGGTGCAGCAGGCAGCGGATCCCCTTCCAGATAAAGGCGATGGAGCGCCACACCGTATACGCCGCCGCGATGGGCGCGGGCAGGAACACCTTGCGGAACATCCGGCCTGCCACAAGGTTGACCATCTTTTCCTGATATTCCTGATTGATCTTCCGGCTGTCGTGGGAGGTGACCAGCACCTCCAATTCTTCGTTGTCAAAGCGGTAGGCTGCCAGCAGGGCGGTGGCGTCCTTCCGGTTGCCCCGGTAGGTCAGCACCACATCTCCGGTGCGCTCGTAGACGGTGGCTTTCTGGATGTTCTCCTGCCCGTTCAGGTAGGCTTCCAGCACATCTGCCCGGTGCAGGGTCATGCGCACGGCGCAGACGTGCACCCGCATCCGTCCCTTACCTTCATGTAAGATCGTACATTTCATTGCTTTTCTTACCCCTCTGCGTAAAAAAGAGCCGCCTAATCGGCGGCTCCGTTGCGACATATCACTCTGCGGTCTGCTCTTCTCCAGCCGTATCCTCGATGACCTCCTGTGCAGCCTCGGCAGCGCGGCTCTCGTTGATGGCCTTTGCATCGGCAAGGATGTCACCGGCCTCTTCCTGCACCTTATTCACGGTCTGCATGGTGCAGTCCTTCATCCGCAGCACCGCAGCGGTGGTCTGGGTGTAGACCTTTTTAGCGTCCTTGCTGGACAGCACCTTGAAACCGGCAGAACCGAACACCACACCGCCCAAAAACAGTGCAAGCTTTTTTGCATCAAACATATTTACCCCTCGTTTCTGTATTTTCCATCTGTGTGCCCACGCCCGGAGCGGGGCAGGCTCTTTATCTTTATATTGTAGCACGCTTTCGGGCTTTTTCAATAGTTTTCGACGATGTTAGGTCGCATTAACATTGTTAGTGGCTATATTCCATCCCGCAAGCGCAATTCGCCGATGTACCGGTTCTTCAGCCTCCGTTACCATTTCTTTCTGTACCCGCAGACGCAGTAGAGTCCGCCGGGTCTCAAGACCCGGAAAACCTCCCGATAAGCAGCCTCCTTATCCGGGAACGCGTGAAAGCCGTTCAAAGACAAAACAATATCAAGCGCGCCGTCCGCATACAGAAGTGCGCCCGCATCCCCACCGGCTTGAGTGGCCGCACACAAAAATCAGGTCTTATGAAATTCTACTTTTTGCGCAGCAGCTTACAGCAAAATCGTTCTTCCGTTTTTCCGCGCCGCTTTCATGGCAAACCGTACTGCATCACGGCCTGTCATTGGATCCACGATCCCAATCGTCAGATGTTTTGGGCTGCGCAGCAAACGCTTCCATCCTCTGCCAATCAGTTCCTATGCATCTGCCCCTTCCAGCGTGACCGATACTTTTTGGCTCTTCCCCGGCATCAGCTCCGGCAGGGACAGCGGCAGACGCGCCGTGCACAGAGTGCCGCCCGCTGCATCCTCCAGATAAAGATTCACGGGCCAATCCCAATAGAACGGTGCTGCGCCCTCGTTTGCCACAGTCAGCTCTGCGGAAACGCCGTCTGCGCACAGGATCAGCTTTAGCTTTGTTATCCGGAGCCGATAGCCCAACCGCTTCAGCACGGCATTATATCCTTTTGTATCCTTTACCGGTGCCGTTTTTGGGCCCAGAAAGCTCATGTGCGACATTTCCAACAGGTGCAGCGTGCGGGAAAGATTTTGCTCCAGCATATCCTCCATGGAAAGGCTGCTGGTGAACTCGCCGCCCACCGGGGCATCCTGCCAGAGATCCGGCATAGGCGTCAGCGCATCGGGTTCATTGCCGTACCAGCCGCCCTCTGCGATCCATCCCAGCCACTCCATGGTGTCTTGTTCCTCGCCGGTCATATCGTTATAAAGGCCGAGGCTTTGTTCGGCCGCGAAGCGGAACGGCCTGCGCATCAGCAGTTTCGCCGTAAGAAAAGCGGCAAGGTAATCTGCGGCATATTCGTCCCGGATCGTCTCGTCCGGCATGGCCACCAGGCCATCTTCACTTTTAATGTGCCACTCGCCCCAGTGGCCAAGGCTGCCCAGCTCCACATAGGAAACAAAGCCGTCCGTGCCCAAAAACTCCGCCAGTGCATAAAGCACACGGTGATGCGCTGCCCGGAACACCGCATTGGCATAGTTTGGAGAATAGCCTTTTCCATAATCTGTATCGTACCAGCTGCCATCCTTTGTCTGCGCATAAAGCCAGTCCGGTATATCCAGATGCGTCTCTTGTCCCGGCACATCGCAAACAAAGCGGATCACCAGATGGATCCCCTGCTCCCGCAGCGCGGCAAAGCCGTATTTTTCGCTGATCGTCTCCCACGCATAAACGCCCTCTTCCGGCTCTGCCTCCCGCCATGTAAGTTCCAGATAGCGGAGCGTTGCATCGCCAGCCTCTGCGGTATCGATCATCGGTGCGTAACCGATCTGAGCATTCGGAAATGCGCCGTCATCCGCAGCATAGGTTCTTGTTTTTGTGGTCGATGCGATCATTGCCACTCCCATCCCCAGCAGACAGAGCCCTGCCGCCAGGATCTTTGATATTTTACCCATGATACTCCCCGTTGTACTGGATGAGGGTGACATCCTGCACCCCATTTACAGCACGGATACGGTCCGCAAATTCCATATTGGGGTCTTTGCAGAATACCTCTACCGCCATCTCGGTGTTTTCGCCCCGCATGGTCTTGGATTTGACTGCATACTTGATGCGTCCCAGTGCCCGGACGATATCGTCTCCGGCCTCAGTACCCACATAGTGGATCACCGCAATGTACACCCGGCCTTTAGCCTGCCAGTGGGAGAACAAATAGATCATGGTGATCATGACAGCCGCCGTGACCAGCCCCAGTGCATACATTCCGGCGCCCGCCGTGATGCCCGTAGTGATAGACCAGAACAGGTACAACAGATCCAGCGGGTCCTTGACTGCGGTGCGGAAGCGGACGATGGACAATGCGCCCACCATACCAAGGGAGATGACCACGTTGGTACTGATGGCCAGCGTGACCATGCAGGTAAGCACGCACATTCCCACCAGCGTTACCGCAAAGCTGCGGGAGTATACTACGCCCGTATAGAATTTGCGGTAGACCAGATAAATAAGGATGCCCAGCGCCAGCGCCGCCAGCAGCGCCACAGCAAGCTTAGGCGCATCGTACTGGATAAAGGCATTCAGGACAGATTTTTTGATAAAGTCTTTTGTGCTCATGGTTCATTGTATTCCTTTTCTCTCAGGTTTCGTTCCAGTATTCAAACCCGTGCCGATATGCGGTCTTATCGCAGCACAGCACATACTTGGAAACGGCAGTCAGCTCCTGCGCACGGGGCGGGAGGATGTCCCGCACGATCTGCGGCAGATACTCTGTAAATTTTACTTCCATTACCAGTTTACCCGGTTCCAGCACCGGCAGGGCGGGAAGCGTGGGGTCGAAGATTTCCCAGCTGCCCACAGCAGCCCGGACATTCTGATCAAATGTAACACGCACCGTGCCGGCGTCCATGATCCACGGTTCTCGGTCGTAATCCACGATGACCCGGGGACGGAGCACATTGCATACACACTCGGTGTAGAACTCCTGACACAAACGGTGGGGACTGTGCACCATGCCGGAGCATCCGGTGGCTGTGACCACCATCGTCTCCACCGATATGGCCACCCCGGTGGCGGCAAAGTACGGCGTGGAGCTGCGCCGCACCCTGACCGGCTTCAAGTTCATCGGCGAGCAGATCGGTCTGCTGGAAGCCGACCGCTACATCTTTGGCTTTGAGGAGAGCTACGGCTACCTGTCCGGTGCCCACGTCCGGGACAAGGACGCCGTCAACGCCACCCTGCTGGTGTGCGAAGCCGCCGCATGGTACGCAAAGCAGGGCATGACCCTGCTGGATGCCATCAACAAGCTCTATGCCGAGTTCGGCTGCTACCGCAACGCCCTGCACAGCTTCGCCTTTGAGGGCGAAAGCGGAATGCACACCATGGATGCCATCATGAAGCAGCTGCGCCAGACCCCGCCCACCGCTATCGGCGGCATGGCCGTGGAAAGCGTAGTGGACTACAACACCGCCGGTACTGGACTGCCCAAGGCAAACGTGCTGGAGTTCCGTCTGGCGGGCGGTGCCAAGCTGATGGTACGCCCCTCCGGCACTGAGCCGAAGATCAAGGTATATCTCTCTGCCGTTGCCCCCACCGAAGCAGCAGCCGATGCCATCAATGACACCCTTGGCAAAGCTGCCGCTGCCCTGTTGAAAGCATAATCCCCTGCAAACTGGCTGCCTCGTTCCTGCCGAAAAATGGACGGGGCAGCTTTTTTGCACCCTTTTTTCGGAAAAATCGCCTTTTTGTGTTTAATTTCAGGCATATCGGAGGTATATAAAATGAAAACGATTCAACTTACCCCCAGCTGCAAAGACTACCTCTGGGGCGGCGAAAAGCTGCGCACCGAGTACGGCATCCAGAGCGAATTACACCCCCTGAGCGAGGCGTGGATGCTGTCCTGCCACCCGGACGGCCCCAGCTACCTGCCGGACGGCTCCACCTTCCAGCAGTACATCAACACGCATCCCGGCTGCCTTGGCACCCACTGCGAAAAGTTCAGTGAGTTCCCCGTACTTGCCAAACTCATTGATGCCAAAAAAGACCTGTCCATTCAGGTGCACCCCTCCAATGAATACGCTTTGGAGCACGAGCACCAGTACGGCAAGACCGAGATGTGGTATGTGCTGGAAGCAGAGCCGGGTGCCTCCCTCTACTACGGCTTCACCCATGAGATCAGCAAGGAGGAGTTTGAACGCCGCATTCAGGATAACACCCTGACCGACGTGCTGAACGCTGTGCCGGTGCACAAGGGGGACTGCTTCTTCATCCCCTCCGGCACGCTGCACGCCATCCGCAAGGGCATCGTGGTGGCAGAGATCCAGCAGAACTCCAACGTCACCTACCGCATCTACGACTACGGCCGTCTGGGCGCAGATGGCAAGCCCCGGCAGCTGCACATCCCGCAGGCGCTGGATGTTACCCTCCGGGAGCCGCCGAAAGCGCAGGACTTCCACGGTCATCTGGCGCAGTGTGATTACTTCACGGTGGATGCCGTAGAGGGTGGCTTTGAGGATGTCTGCGACGAGACCTCCTTCACCTCTCTGCTGGTACTGGAAGGCAAGGGCACCCTGACCGAGACCGCCACCGGCGAAAGCCTGCCCATCCGCAAGGGCGAGAGTTTATTTATCCCCGCAGGCACGGGGGAGTATACTGTAAGCGGTACAGACCTCAAGTGCCTGCGTACACGAGTCTGATCCATACAAAGGAGAACCTTCATGGCTGAATTTCCGAAAGAATTTGTCTGGGGTGCTGCAACGGCGGCCTATCAGATCGAAGGCGGTGCCACAGAGGGCGGCAAGGGACTGAGCATCTGGGATGTTTTTTCCCACACACCGGGCTGCACCTACCGGGGCGAGACCGGCGACATTGCCTGTGACAGCTACCACCGCTGGAAAGAGGACCTTGCACTGCTGCAGTCCATGCACCTGAAAGCCTACCGCTTTTCCGTGGCATGGACCCGCATTGCCCCCAACGGCGGCACAGACTGGAACGAGAAAGGCTTTGCCTATTACGATGCCCTTGTGGATGCCCTGCTGGAAGCCGGAATCGAGCCTTATGTAACTTTGTATCACTGGGACCTGCCCCAGGCGCTGGAAGAAAAGGGCGGCTGGCGCAGCGAGGATACCGCCCACGCTTTTGCTCAGTATGCCGCAAAAATGGCTGAGCACTTCAAGGGGCGGGTACATCAGTGGTTCACCTTCAACGAGCCTGCCTGCATCGTAAAAATGGGCTACGGCATCGGAGAGCACGCCCCGGGTCTGAAGCTGCCGCTGGAAGGTCAGTTTACCTGCTGGCGGAACGTTATCTACGCCCACTGCCTTGCCGCACAGGAGCTGCGCCATGCAGACCCGGAAAACAAGGTGGGCTTTGTTTCCACCGGCCGCATCTGCTACCCGGTGTCGGAGGCAAAAGCGGACGTGGACGCTGCCCGGGTCCTGACCTTCGCCTGCCCGAATGACGACTGGGCCTTCACCCACACCATGGCACTGGACCCGGTCTGTCTGGGCCGCTGGCCGGAACCGGACATCTGCGGACCGAGACTTGCCGCCAGCATCGCCGCTGTGCCGCAGTACATCAACGATGCCCTGCCTCTGGGCAAGCCGGACATGGTGGGGCTGAACATCTACAACGCTGCCCCGGCGCAGATGGGCGAAAACGGTCCCAGCTATGTAGAGCGCCCCGCCGGGTACGCCCATACCGCCATGAACTGGCCGGTGGAGCCGGAATGCCTGAACTGGGGTCCCCGCCAGATGCAGGAGCGGTACGGTCTGCCCATGTTCATCACCGAAAACGGCTTGTCCTGTACGGATAAGGTCTACCGGGACGGCAAGGTGCACGATGCAGACCGCATCGATTTTCTGGCACGGTATCTGGAAAAGCTGTCGGAGGGCATCCATGCCGGTGCAGATGTGCGGGGATATTTCCAGTGGAGTCTGCTGGACAACTTCGAGTGGCACAGCGGCTACCGGGAGCGGTTCGGTCTGGTGTATGTGGATTACGCCACCGGGCAGCGCATCCCGAAAGACAGCGCATTCTGGTACGGTGAAGTTGCCGCCACCAATGGACAGTCCATCTGAGCCGTAAACGCAGAAATTCCCGGACGGTATTTCACTGTCCGGGAATTGTGTTATAATAGAACCAACGCAAATTTTACCAGAGAAACGAGGACACAGCCATGGCATCCTACCGCTACGAACGGGATATCACCCCCGAAGATCTGATCCAAGAAACGCCCCCTCCCCTGACCCCGGCGCAGCAGCGTGCCAACTGGTGGCACTACCACTGGTATTATGTGGTGCTGATCGCTGCTGCCCTGCTGGCGGTGGGGTATTTTGTGTGGAGCCGCATCACACAGGTAAAACCGGATTACACGGTAGCCGTCGTGGGCCGCATGGACCCGGATGCAGCGTTTTTGTCCGAGCTGGAAACGAAGCTGGAAGCTGTGGCCGATGATGTGAACGGGGACGGAAAAATCAAGGTCAACGTCAAAAGCATCTGGCTTGCACTGGGTTACGACGGACAGGACACCTCCCTGCGCAAGCTGATGGAGTCCAGCGAGGACAAACTCAACTCAGACTTTTACCTGTGTGAAAGCATAATCTTCATCGTGGATGACCCGGCAGCGATGGAGCAGAAATACGGCTGCTTCCGTCGGCTGGACGGCACCGACCCGCAGGAGGGCGACCGGGTAAGCGTTGCCGACTTTGCTGTTCCGCTGGAGGACACCGCCCTTGCCGGAACGCAGAGTGAAAGCGGCGCAGAATGGTATGTGGCACGACGTCTGAGTGAAGGCGTGGACGCGGATATGCTTGCCGTAGGGGATGCGCTGTGGGAAAGGCTCATGTGATTTTGAAGGTCGGCAATTGATTTGCTGAATTCATGGAAAGTCTTACTTCTACCACTTTATCGCAATAAATTTTGCAAAACCATCTTGACGCACCCATGCTTCCACGATACCCTTTATTCCAAATCCTGCTGGCAAAAGTGGTGGTTCTCACCGTGAGACCCACCACTTCCGTGAGGAAAAGTCCACGAAAGAACTTACCGCCCCGCAACACACCCGATTCATTTTGCCGCCGATTCATCCGACAAAATCCATCGCTGCGCTGCATGGGCGGTATTTTTCTTTTATAGGTAACGCACCTTGAAAATTTCATGAGTCGATCGGACGTGATACCGACTTTTCGTCAACGCCGCTGCACAAACAGGGGTAGGAACTTCGTTCGGAGCAAACGGTGATCAACATACACGAGCAGCGGAACTCTCTACTTATTTTTGCGCCTTAACAATTCGGAAACAATTACCCAGAAACAGTTTTGAGCGCAGCGGTAGAGGGCAAGCTGCTCTCTCCTTTGATCGTGTGGAACAACACCCTTGTTGACGGGCACAATCGTTATGAAATCGTTCAGGAACATCCCGAAATCTCCTTCTCCACGATGCCGCTCCCCTTTGAAAGCCGGGAAGAAGTCCTTGCATGGATTTGCAAAAACCAGTTGGGACAGCGCAATTTAACCCCGGAACAGAAAAAGTTCCTAATTGAAAAACAGTACAGTGTGGAACATCGGAAGCCCGGTGGAAACGGCAACAACCAGCACACGACTGCTGCCAAGAAAACCGCCCCGGAGGAATCGAGCATCCGCAAGCAGATTGCAGAGCGGAACAGGCTCATCATGCAAACAACGAAAAACAGGAAGTTCCCTCCGGTGGGGAACTCCCTGCTGTACATATCGCTATTGTCTGTGGCTTTTGGCAGGGTGCGTCCGCAGGGGCGCACCCTATTTTTGTTTCATCGCGGTTGGGTGTACATCAAACCGCATCACCGCAACTCCTTACAGGTTTCTTCCGGCACCGGCTCGCACCACTCGTTAGAGGTGCCTTCGCCGGGTACTTCCACTGCCAGATGAGAGAACCAGCAATCGGGTGCAGCACCGTGCCAGTGCTTGACCTCCGGGGGAATGTTCACCACATCGCCCGGATGCAGCTCCAGCGGAGCTTTGCCCCATTCCTGATAGTAGCCCCGGCCTGCCACGCAGACAAGGATCTGCCCGCCACCCTTTGCGGCATGATGGATGTGCCAGTTGTTCCGGCAGCCCGGCTCAAAGGTGACGTTGTAAATGCCAACCTGTGCTGTGGACAAGGGTGCCAGATAGCTTTTTCCGCTGAAATACTGTGCAAAACCGTCGTTGGGCGCACCGATGGGGAACACCATTTCACTCTGGTGCTTTGCCTTGGCATCCTCTGCAGCGTCCTCTGCCCAGACTTCCTTGGCCATACGGAAAGCCGCCCACGCCTTGGACCAACCCACATAAAACGCCGCATGGGTCAGGATCTCTGCAATCTCACACCGGGTAATACCGTTGTTTTTCGCTGCCGTCAGGTGATACCGAAACGAGGAGTCCGTCAGTCCCTGCGCCATCAGTGCCACCACCGTCACAAGGCTGCGGTCCCGGAGGGAGAGTTTATCCTCTCGGCTCCACACCTGCCCGAATAGTACCTCATCGTTAAGTTCTGCAAATTTTGGTGCAAATTCGCCCAGAGCATCCCGCCCTGCTGTCTGTTTCACTGCCATTATACGTTCCTCCCCATCTCGTAAGCCTGTGCCATTGCAGAGGCGTTTCGCACCGCACCCGGCTCGTAAACGCCACCTGCTACAAGGACTCCCTTTTCCACGGCACCTTCCACACAGTCTGCATAGCCCCGGAAGCAGGCCAGCGTAGTGTCCGCAGAGGCTTTTTCCTCGTCTGCCATGGTGGTGATGTAGTAGAATTCCTTGTCTTTGACCTCAAGCCACCGTGCCACGGTACGGTCGATCACTGCCTTCAACTGGGCACTGATGGAGTAGAAGTATACCGGGCTTGCCAGCACAATGACATCGGCATCGATCATCTTTTGCAGGATGTCTGCCATATCATCCTTGTGGACGCAGGCTCCGCCGTGGGTGCTGCAGTAATAGCAGCCGGAACAGGGAGCCACCTTTTTCTCAGCGACCCGGATCTTTTCTGCTTTGTGCCCGGCATCCTGCGCTCCACGCAGAAATTCGTCGCATAGAATATCAGAGTTGCCGCCCTTCCGGGGACTGCCAGACAAAATCAATACCTTCTTGCTCATAGGAACCTCCTTGACAGCAGAGTGCATCCGCATTATGATGTTGATAAAGTTTGGTTTTATCATACAACTTAAAGCGCACTTTAAGTCAAGGGCTTTTTGAAAAAAACGGAGGTTTCAGATGATCTATACCGTAGGTGAAATGGCACAAAAACTGGGCGTACCTGCCTCCACCCTGCGCTACTACGACAAAGAAGGGTTACTTCCCTTTGTGGAGCGTTCCTCCGGCGGCATTCGGATGTTCCGGGAAACCGACTTCGAGTGGCTGCAGGTCATCCGCTGCATGAAAAAAGCCGGAATGTCCATCAAGGATATCCGGCAGTATATTGAGCTTTCCATGCAGGGAGACGACACCATTGACACCCGGCTGGAAATGTTCCGGCATCAGCGGGAGGTGCTCACCCAGCAGATTCAGCAGTTACAGCATACGCTGGAGACCGTGGAGTATAAATGCTGGTTCTATGAAGCCGCCAAAGCCGCTGGGACAGTGGATGTCCCCGGTGCGATGACCGATGCGGACGTGCCGGAGCAGTTCCGTGCCATCCGACAGGAGCTGCGTGGACAGAAGATTCCGAATAGTGAAAGATAAGAAATGCCGTTCCAGTTGCTTTTGGAACGGCATTTCTCTTAATCTTCTGACCTATGGTTCCCGGCCGCTTTCTTCAAATATTCCTTCGGATCGCCATTCAGAATCAAATCGGCATAGCCAAGCGGGTCATTGTAGATAAGATAATCCAGTTCTGACCGCTGTGTCATGGTCACATCCAGCGCATCCTCGACCCCGGTGCAGTCGATGGAAATTTTTCTCCCATCCCGGAGCAGTAGTTCCACGCAGCCGGTGTCCATGTTGAACGAACAAACTCTTGCATCGCACTTCATAATCTTGCATCCTTTCTGCCCTACGGCACTCTTACCGTGGTCTGTCGTGCTTTCTTATGACAAGGTCTAGGACGTTTTTCGATGGAAGCAATAGATTCATTCTGTTTTCCGAAAAACACAAAAAATCCGAACCCTTCTCCTATTGGAAAAAAGTTCGGATTTTGTTGTTGTGGTGCACCTCCAGGGACTCGAACCCTGGGCCCACTGATTAAGAGAGCAAGCCGCCGGTTCGTCTCAATTTATGGAAGTTTCGAGTCATCGTTATTTTTAATCAAGACAACGTGATTTTTCACCCAGTAATTTCTGCACCCTTTGTCGGATTTTGTAACGAAAAGCACCTTCTGCACGTTTTGAAACCGTGCAAAATCCGTGCAGAAACCGTGCACTTACTCCCCGACAAATAAAATCGCTCTATCCCCCACCGGCTTGACGGCATTGGTTTGAGTGGCCGAACATCAAAATCAAGTCATGGAGGACACGACTATGAACAAACTGCTTTCTTGCCACTACAATATGGACACCAACCGGGTGGAAGCCCAGTTTGCGGACGGCTCTGCTGTTGCCATCGACTGCATTGCCATTGAGGACGAGTACGGCAACACCCCGGCACAGCGGGCAGAACTGGACTGGCTGCTCTACAATAAGCCATTGGAGTACGCCCAGCTTGTGCTGAGTGGTGAGATTGAACACTACCTTTCACTTGGCTGCGACCATGGCAGACTGGAAGATTGACCTTTAATTGAAATATTCCAAACAGATCAACAGCCCTCTACTTGCAGTCGTTACAAATAGAGGGCTCTTAGTTAGTAGTTCAATCTATTATGGTGACCATCTGAAAATACTGATACTGGTATTCGTCTTCTAATACCGCCTGCATTTCTTCCATGTATAACGGGTCTTTCAACAATTTGGGATGAAATGCTCGCTCTCTCCAGAGTCGGACTCCACTTTTGGGAAAAATATATTCCGTCCCAAGTTGCAAGTCCTTTTCGTTGCAAATAACTTTGTCCTTTTTCATTAAGCTATCAATAATACACTCGGCGGTTGTATTAAACATGTCCATTCCGAACAGTTTTATTGACGCAACTTTAGACAGATCTCTCTGGATGCCGATTTCAGTAGCTTTTCCGTTCCGATACTGCACTAGAAAGAACGAATCATTATCCATATATCGTCCGGTTATCAAATTAGGGTCATCGGTTTCCGCACAACGTTCCATTTGCATTGCTTCATTAGAAGAATTCGACCATTGTCTCTTCATTTGCAGAAGAGTTTTTTCTAGCTCATCTGGTGCCATACCTAATTTTAATTGTCCAATTCCAATATGTGGTATAATAATTATCTCTTTCATAACAAAACCTTATACCAAAAAGGTAAACCACACAAATGCAGCAGTTGCACATATCATCAGAACCAGTAGTATCGTACTTGCAAGTTTCTTCTCAATGGAAACTTTCTGATTTTCGCATAGGACAATCTGCTGAAGATTGTGAAATTCGGCTTCGCTGACATTTCCATTTAATGCTTTCCATGCAGTGCAGCGATCTGTAACCAGCAAAAAATCGGACAGCATTTCCATAAAGATGACAGCGAAAAATGCCAGAGAAAAGAACCACATCCCATTCCATTGAAGTTCTGTCAACACCCTCTGAAGGCTTGAAGGCTTTAATGACACTAACGAAATAATGTAAATCAACGTGTTGCAGAATTCTCTTGCTAATGGCCCTTTTTGTTTAAGAAAATCCATTTTCAACCCTTTCCTTACAAACGGAGTGACTTAACCACCAATAGCCTGATAGTAATCCGTTTTAGAACGAATCAAAGAACCGTTTGACTTGTATTCTTTGACAGTTTGATGGTAGCAATATTTTCGAAATATGTGTTCTATTTTTTCTGCATTGGAATCACCTCATATCAAGTTTGAATTCATATTCTATGCGTCAAATTGTGACTGATTTCAATGATTTTTTTGGTGATGACTAAGATGTTTTATTTAGCTCATTTCGTC
>OGIM01000073.1_pt1 | contig 50564 bp, 80 predicted proteins | sample 1571801 | NCBI WGS metagenome assembly OGIM01 (sample SAMEA2582106, study PRJEB24529) | metagenome | biome: Human gut stool | place: China | collected 2011
GTCATCGGGCATTATCTGAACATAAAACACTATCAATAAGTTGGAGTCATTACCGAACTGGTCAATAGCCATGCTAAGTGACACACCTAATGTCTCGATGTGCTGCTGAATATCCTGTAGCGTCTGCGCCTGAGATAACAGGATTTCACGGTTGCATAACTCTTTAACCAGATGCTCAAACTTGCTGTAATAACCGATACGGCTTAGTGTTTCTTTCCCTGCATTCTCACCTTCTTTGATAATTCCTCTTTCGCTAAGAATCAGGTCGTGTTTGGTTCCGGTAATAACGTATTTGCCGAGGTCGATGTTTAGCTTCATTGTTTTCATTGTTAATTCCTCAGTCATTACTGATAGCGCCATAACGTGAGCGGTAATTACGCAGGCGCTGGTCGATATATTCAGGGAAGTGGGTATATGTTGCTTTGCGGAATGGTCGGATTGATGTCTGGTAAATTCGCTCGCGCTCTTCTTTCTCTGCAAGCCATATACAATGGCGAAATTCCTTTTCCTCTTTCGTTTCCTGCGGTAGCGACATTATCCGATCGTAGTTTTTTCTGAATTTATCCAGCACCTCCGATACGGAATTGCCGGAACAGCGGCGCGGGTCATCCGCACCATACAGAGGCGCTGGCATGATTAAATCCTTATTTTTCTGAATCAGAATGGGATGGAATCGTCGTATACAGGAGTGTTCTGCTGGTTACTACTTTGCTGCTGCGGGCCATTTCCTGAAGCTGCAAATCCAATCTTTGCATTCAGTAATTCAAGAGTGATTGATTGACCATTTTGCCCCTGATAAACATCAACCCTGATGTTTTCTCCGGTAATTTCCACAATGCCACCTTCAACAAGAACGCTACGGTAGTAATCCGCTTGCGCTCCCGGCTTGGCAAATACAACGGCGCTGTAGTTTGTCCATTCTTTCTTTTTTGTCTGGCGATCGTAATACTGAACGCCAGCACGGATGTTGAATCCGATATTTTCCCCGGCCTGAAACTCTCTTGCGGGCTTGTTTAGTCTTACAGTAATCGAATGTGCCATTAAGCAGACGCTCCTTCTAATTCGTCTCGTCTGATGTTGTAAACGTCCTGCGCTTTGTGCTGCTCCGGTGTGCCTTCGAGCATCTTCCACGCTTTGGCGAACGCCTGTTTAAGATCTTCCACGGTGTTTTTCTGCATTGCTGCGTCAGTGAATGCTTTTAGAACCTGTTCAGATGTAGGTGATGGTTTTGATTGCTTTGCTGCTGCGTTCTGCTGATGTTTATGCTCGTCTGTATCTGCATCTTTCGCATCATCAATGCCGAACAAACCATTGAGGCAATACTTGCGTGCATAAGAGCTTGTAGCTCCCGTAACTTGTGCAGAATCCATTCCTTTCTTGCTTTCTTCCTCTCGTGCAAGAGCGGTTGCCGTATGGCTGTTTTCGCCATCGGTAATAGTTGCCGTGGCTTTCACGTAATACCGATCACCAATCAACACAACTTCATCGCTGATTGATAAAAACAGGCCATTCAGTAACGGCTTAACGCCTTCAAGAATGTCTTCGCAGCTTCTGTATTTATATTTACCGAATGAGTTGTACTGATTCTTTGGCGCGTTCAGATTCTCCTGAATAGCTGCCAGTCTTGCGTAAAATTCTTTGCTCATATGATTGTTCTCAGAATGGACACGGCCCAAGGAAATAACGCTGATTTAATACTTCGACTCGGGACAAGTTAAGGCATACCCGCATTCCTTCGCGGTCACCATTATGGCGATACCAGAGAGCTTTCTGCGTGTACATGCGCCTCTGTAACTTGCTCTCCTTCACTGTGGTTGCAAGTGACATGAATATCTCCTTCGTTACCGATTAATTCTTTCATCTGACGAATGAATTCTTCGTCTGACCAGTTATCTGTAAAACTCATTTCCTGCGATACCACGGAAGGTTGATAGCTGATTTCATCGCTTTATTTGCTTCAAGCCACATTTTGGAATCACCAATAAATCTGGCTATTACTGCTTTGTTCTGTGCAGCACGAAGCATCTGGTGATTGATGGCTATTTCATTGCGCATAACGCCTCCAGTTGTTTCTTTGCTGCTCTGATTAATTGTTTAACTCGGCGTGATAATTCAGATTCGTGCGGGTAGAAAGCGGACATGACGCCGCTACCCGCGAGCTGAAAGTGCATCATGGGTAACTCCTTATATTTGATTGCATAACGAAAATGCCTCTCGTGAAGCATTATTGGTATGCGGTAAAGCCGCGCTCAGGCGGCTACTCTATTTCTTCTTCGAATGATTTTATTAGTCGGTCAATAACATCATCCGTTTCAATATCATTTCCGTCTGATTGCTTTAATACATCTATTGATTCTGCAGCGGTAAATTCCATCGCTGTGAGAAACTCGACAATTGCACACTCAACGACATATCGTTCTTCATCTGTACGACATGAGATAAAAGAGCATTTAATTGCTGTTATTACTTTTTGTTTAAGATCTGCAGGGTAATCAGTTTTTATCATCGTTTACTCCGTCAAAAAAAACTGCCCTCACACTGGAGGGCAAAGAAGATTTCCAATAATCAGAACAAGTCGGCTCCTGTTTAGTTACGAGCGACATTGCTCCGTGTATTCACTCGTTGGAATGAATACACAGTGCTTATTCGTCATGCATTTCAGGTAATTCTTCGTATTCGACTCCCCATACGTTTTTACACCAACTAACTCGCTCATATCTTTTACAAAAATCAGACCACATAACTTGTGTTCCATCATGGTTTGTTATTACTTCTGTAATATCACCAACACTAATAAAACTGGTATTAGAAGCAGTTATTTTTACTTTCATCACTCACCTCCAAGAGCATTTGCAGCCTCTTTTGCTTTGTGAATCCATAGCAGAGCCATGTAGTACACAGCCTTTTCGTCGGCTCCTGTGATATCTTGCTCTGCCATCCATTTTGTAAATTCAACTGCGTTCATCTTCACCTCTATTATTTACGGCCAAAAATAAAGGCCACCATCAGGCAGCCTTATTGTAAATGTTGCAGGTATCAAGTAAGTAATTAGATGGAGCGCCATAAATTATGAATTCATCGTTTGTCGGGTCCATCTCCATCTCTTGGCCTATTGCCATTCTTGCGTCAGTGTCATCAGCGGCGAAGCATAAAACAGCCCACGCACCCATTGTTTTAAAAAGAACTGCAATTGGCTGTGGTTTTACTGAATTTGCGTTAGCGCGAAAATCACAAATCGCACTTTCATGAAATTCCATATCTCACCTCAAATAAGTGGTTTGCTACCTAATTTCATTTTCTGGCGACCAACACAAGTCACACCCATTTCACTGCGTGGCTTGCTGTACCATGTGCGCTGATTCTTGCGTTCAATACGTTGCAGGTTGCTTTCAATCTGTTCGTGGTATTCAGCCAGCACCGTAAGGTCTATCGGATTCAGTGCGCTGTCTACTCGTGATTTCGGTTTGCGATTCAGCGAGAGAATAGGGCGGTTAACTGGTTTTGCGCTTACCCCAACCAACAGGGGATTTGCTGCTTTCCATTGAGCCTGTTTCTCTGCGCGACGTTCGCGGCGGCGTGTTTGTGCATCCATCTGGATTCTCCTGTCAGTTAGCTTTGGTGGTGTGGTGGCTGGTAGTCTAGCTCCAGCTTGTTGAGTCTCATTCGGAGGGGTATAACCGGCACCCCAGCGATTTTTCCATGCGACAACGTGCGCGTTATGGCGGCCTTATCGCCCGCGGCTCCCCATCTCGTCCACGCTATTGCTAGCGTTGGGAGCGCTTCACCGCTCAACAGTAGGTAAGCACTTGCCAGTGACTAGCTGGCTTCACCACACCCCAAAGCTTTCTGCTTTGAATGCTGCCCTTCTTCAGGGCTTAATTTTTAAGAGCGTCACCTTCATGGTGGTTAGTGCGTCCTGCTGATGGCTTAAAATTACAAGAAAGATTGTATGTTGTAAACAAGAAATATTGTAAATGGAGGTGCAAAAAACAAACTCCATTGTTTTTAAACGGAAAATAGTTTGTTTTTGGGTTACTGAGATTGAGGTGGGGATTAGTGGTTGCAGGTTCCGACTACATCACCAACAAAGGATTTGGTTGATGTAAGTTGCTGCATGCCCGGGATATTCATTACTTTGGAGTAAAGAGCTTTTTTGTCTGTAGTGATTGACCAAGTTTCAACGGTTATTCCGCCACCAGACTGGTATTCTCCTACCATAGTGTTCGATGACAAAGCCGTGTATTTCATCTCTGGATAGACGCCAGTGATTGATTCATAAACCGATGATTTATCACCATTAATTGTTATGTGGAAAACGGAATCTTCCGTGCTGTCTTTTGTAAAGTCGTAACGATCGCCATTCATTGCCCCGTACCCGTGCAGGTTTGTGACAATCCAGCATTCAGAATTGGCGCTGGTAGTTAATAGTATTGAGAGTAGCGCCGCAATCCTGATCATACGAATTTTACCCTCGCTTCCACGACAACACCGATAATCTTGCAGTTCCCGTTGATAGGAGTCATAGGCCATGAAGGGTTCAGGCCTTTCAGGTACTTCTGCCCGCCATCTATAACCAGTTTCTTGAATGTTGCTTCGTTCGCGTCAGTCAGTTTGGCTACAACAAGGCTTCCATTCACTGGCTCGCGTCCAGTATCTACTAACACCATATGACCTTCAGGGATGCTTTGACCTACAGGTGAGGTCATGGAATCACCTTCAACCTTCAGCCAGAATCCATCGCCTAATAAGTTAACGTCACTGTCATACCATTCATCAATGTCCTTGATATCGTAGGGTTCACAAGCTTCACACCACGAACCAGCTCTAACCATGCTAATCAATGGATATTTCCCTTTGGGTTCAACATGCCCAACAAATCTAACATTCGAATCAGAGGTGCCATTGAGCAGCCAGTCAACACTTACGCCAAGAGCTGACGCAAGTTCTGGTAAAAAGCGTGGTCGCTTAGTTTTACCGTTTTCGAGCTGCTCTATAGACTGCTGGGTAGTCCCCACCTTTTGAGCAAGTTCAGCCTGGTTAAGTCCAAGCTGAATTCTTTTGCTTTTTACCCTGGAAGAAATACTCATAAGCCACCTCTGTTATTTACCTCCAATCTTCACAAGAAAAACTGTATTTGACAAACAAGATACATTGTATGAAAATACAAGAAAGTTTGTTGATGGAGGCGATATGCAAACTCTTTCTGAACGCCTCAAGAAGAGGCGAATTGCGTTAAAAATGACGCAAACCGAACTGGCAACCAAAGCCGGTGTTAAACAGCAATCAATTCAACTGATTGAAGCTGGAGTAACCAAGCGACCGCGCTTCTTGTTTGAGATTGCTATGGCGCTTAACTGTGATCCGGTTTGGTTACAGTACGGAACTAAACGCGGAAAAGCCGCTTAAGACATTCCCGCTCTTACACATCCCAGCCCTGAAAAAGGGCATCAAATTAAACCACACCTATGGTGTATGCATTTATTTGCATACATTCAATCAATTGTTATCTAAGGAAATACTTACATATGCAACTTACAAGTACTCGCAAGAAAGCGAATGCAATTACAAGCAACATCCTGAATCGAATTGCTGTACGTGGTCAGCGAAAGGTGGCCGACGCGTTAGGGATTAATGAATCGCAAATTTCGCGATGGAAAGACAGCTTCATCCCCAAAATGGGAATGCTTCTGGCTGTTCTTGAATGGGGTGTTGAAGACGAGGAGTTGGCGGAACTGGCTAAGCAAGTAGCCAGAATGCTGACAAAAGAAAAAGCCCCGAAGAACGGCGAATTCTTCGAGGCCTAATGTAGAAAGACTGGATCAATCCACAGGAGTAATTATGACAAAACGTCGTAAGAAATACCAGGAAAAAGAAGAGATTCGACACCCTGATTCACCTGAGGGATTAGTGGTAGCCGCAGCAAATAACAGGGCGTTCGCAGAGCGCCTTGTTGGTGTTTACAGACTAGCCAAAGCAGGAGTGAAACATGGGCGTCGTTAAATTAGCTGATTACAGGCATAACCCTGTACAACATCAGGAGGCATCCAGTATGGGGTATGTCTCTATACACCGCCAGTTTATGGACAGCAGGCTCTATAAGGACTCTCAGGCAGTACATCTTTGGCTTCACTTAATCCTCAAGGCTAATCACGAATCTACTGTCGTCAATACGGATATCGGTCCGATAACTGTTGATCGCGGTCAGATGATAACTGGACGCCCGTCGCTGGTCAGAGAAACATTCATCCCCGACAACAAAGTTCGGAGCTTATTACGGACTTTTGAGTCGAAAGGTATGCTTAATATTTGCTCGATGGGGAAGAAATTTAGCCTGTTTACAATCGTTAAATATGACGATTTTCAGGCAAAAAATTGTCCAACGGTTGTCCAACGGTTGTCCAACGCAAACACCAGTAATGGCGCGGCTCTCAGCGGAGATTGTCCAACGGTTGTCCAACGGTTGTCCATAAACAATAATATAAATAATATCTCTAATACTGACGTATTAGAGAGTGCCACAGCAGACAAAAAGTCTGACAAGAAAAAACCTTCCGTTAGCTGTCAGGATGTTGTCGATGCTTACCACGAAATCCTTCCTGAAGCGCCAAGAATCCGCGCACTGAATGACAAGCGTAAAAACCAGATCCGAACGTTCTGGCGCAAAGCCGGAGTGATAACCCGACAGCTTGACGGGCATGGTTTCACGATGCAGGACTGGAGAAATTATTTGAGCTACGTAGGCGAAAATTGCCGATGGATGTTCGAAGAGCGCCCAAACCATCAGCGCGGAACCGTCTGGCACAAAAAGGGATTTGATTTCCTGCTTAACGATAATACCTACCTGAAAGTTCGTGAGGGTGAACACGATGACCGATAATTTTTATGCGCCGCCCCATAGCATCGAGGCAGAGCAGGCGGTGATTGGTGGATTGCTTCTGGATGATGACAGCAGTGAGCGCGTCCAGAAGGTTCTGGCGATGCTGAAGCCTGACTCATTTTACAGCCGACCACACAAAATCCTTTTCGAAGAAATAACCAGAATGCACCGGGAGCAAAAGCCAGTAGATGGCCTGACGCTTTTCGATGAACTGGAGCGTAAATCGTTAACGGCGTCTGTTGGCGGTTTTGCTTATATCGCTGAGATCGCAAAGAACACGCCAAGCGCAGCAAACATCGTTGCCTATGCAATGCAGGTTCGTGAAACCGCAATGGAACGCTACGCCATCAACCGCATGACTGAAGCGACGGAATTGCTCTATTCCCGCAACGGAATGACTGCAACACAGAAGTACGAAGCTATTCAGTCGATTTTCACGCAACTGACAGACCATGCAAAAACCGGATCGCGTCGCGGCCTTCGCTCATTTGGTGAGGTCATGGAAGACTGGGTTAGCGACCTTGAGAAGCGATTTGACCCGTCAGGTGAACAACGAGGAATGAGCACAGGAATACCATCGCTGGACAGGATGCTGTCACCGAAAGGTCTGGTGAAAGGCTCTCTGTTCGTCATTGGCGCTCGCCCTAAGATGGGGAAAACGACGCTATACAGCCAGATGGCAATCAACTGCGCAGTGCATGAGAAAAAGCCCGCTCTGATGTTCAGCCTTGAAATGCCAGGTGATCAGATACTGGAAAAACTGGTAGGGCAGAAGTCTGGTGTTAACCCGAATATTTTTTACCTTCCGGCGACAAATGACGCTGATGACGGCTATCAGGGTGATTACGATGGTGACTTCAACAGGGCGATCGAAACAGCCAATCGCTTGAGTGAAATCGACCTGCTTTACATCGACGACACGCCGGGATTATCTCTGGCTCAAATCGTCAGCGAAAGCCGTCGAATCAAGCGAGAAAAAGGATGTGTTGGCATGATTCTGGTCGATTACCTGACACTAATGACCGCTGAGAAGGCCGATCGCAACGACCTTGCTTACGGCATGATCACCAAAGGACTGAAGAACCTTGCCAAAGAGCTTGATTGCGTTGTTGTGCTTCTGACGCAGCTTAACCGCGCACTGGAAAGCCGAACCAATAAACGCCCATTACCAAGTGACTCACGAGATACAGGGCAGATTGAACAGGATTGCGATTATTGGGTTGGGATCCATCGTGAAGGCGCTTTTGATGACAGTGTTCCACCTGGTGAAACCGAACTAATCCTTCGTCTCAATCGTCATGGCAATACCGGCACGGTGTATTGCATTCAGGCAAATGGCGCTATTTATGACACAGACCAACAGTCTGCTGAAATGCGCCGACGTGAACGCGAGGAACCGCAGTCCAAGAAGAAAGGAGGATTCTGATGACCATCTACATCACTGAGATAATAACAGGGGCTATTTACACAGTAGCCCTTTTTTATTGGATTAAGAGCGAGGGGGATCCTGATGGACACCGTTAACGGAATGTGTTCAGACGCACCGCGTGCCAAAAAATGTAAATGCGGAAAATCACCGACAATATTCGACATGGAGAACGGGTGCCAAATCTACTGCGCTAACCACGCTGCTGTGGCGGCCGCGAATTATCGCAGTGCGGTAACGGAGTGGAATAACCTGAAATCTGTTAGAGAGGGAAGTCATGAAAAAACTAACCTTTGAAATTCGATCTCCAGCACATCAGCAAAACGCTATTCACGCAGTACAGCAAATCCTTCCAGACCCAACCAAACCAATCGTAGTAACCATTCAGGAACGCAACCGCAGCTTAGACCAAAACAGGAAGCTATGGGCCTGCTTAGGTGACGTCTCTCGTCAGGTTGAATGGCATGGTCGCTGGCTGGATGCAGAAAGCTGGAAGTGTGTGTTTACCGCAGCATTAAAGCAGCAGGATGTTGTTCCTAACCTTGCCGGGAATGGCTTTGTGGTAATAGGCCAGTCAACCAGCAGGATGCGTGTAAGCGAATTTGCGGAGCTATTAGAGCTTATACAGGCATTCGGTACAGAGCGTGGCGTTAAGTGGTCAGACGAAGCGAGACTGGCTCTGGAGTGGAAAGCGAGATGGGGAGATCGGGCTGCATGACTATCAAATCAAATACGCCAGCACACGACAAGGACTGCTGGCAAACGCCGCTTTGGCTTTTTGATGCACTGGATATTGAGTTTGGATTCTGGCTGGATTCGGCAGCGAGCGACAAAAATGCTCTGTGTGCTCACTGGCTAACTGAGGCCGACGACGCGCTCAATTCTGAGTGGGTAAGCCACGGTGCAATCTGGAATAACCAACCGTACAGCAATATCAGGCCGTGGGTGGAAAAAGCCGCTGAGCAGTGCATACAACAGCGACAGACGGTAGTTATGCTTGTGCCAGAGGATATGTCAGTCGGATGGTTCAGCAAGGCTCTGGAGAGCGTTGACGAAGTTCGCATCATCACTGATGGACGGATTAATTTTATCGAACCATCGACGGGGCTGGAGAAGAAGGGAAACAGCAAAGGCTCAATGCTGCTGATTTGGCGCCCGCTCATCAGTCCTCGACGGATGTTTACTACCGTATCCAAAGCGGCATTGATGGCGATCGGGCAGGGCGTCAGGAGGGCGGCATGAGGCGACAGCGACGAAGTATCACCGACATCATCTGCGAAAACTGCAAATACCTTCCAACGAAACGCTCCAGAAATAAACGCAAGCCAATCCCAAAAGAATCTGACGTAAAAACCTTCAACTACACGGCTCACCTGTGGGATATCCGGTGGCTAAGACATCGTGCGAGGAAATGACAATGGATTATTCACAGTTAAGTGATTTTGAAATTAACGTGGCGGTATTCGAAGCCATTCATAACGGATCACCGGATTACAAAGAAGGTGAGAATGGCGCGATGGTGTTTATCTCATTTGAGGGAGACATTGTAAACGGAGACGCAGTTGAAGTAGAGGTTGAGCGCGGATCCTTTAACCCATGCGCAAACCCAGCAGACGCATGGCCGATTATCACTGAAAACAACATCAGCATAATTTTAGACAATCCCTCAATGCCGTGCGCTACAGACAACGCAAGGGAATTGTTTGATGATGCCGGACCGAATGTTGGTGTCGCATATGACAATCCACTCCGTGCCGCCATGATTGTCTTCCTCATGATGCAGGACGTCAATAATGCTTAGCCCATCACAAACCCTTCAATACCAGAAAGAAAGCGTCGAGCGAGCTTTAACGTGCGCTAACTGCGGTCAGAAGCTGCATGTGCTGGAAGTTCACGTGTGTGAGCACTGCTGCGCAGAACTGATGAGCGATCCGAATAGCTCAATGTACGAGGAAGAAGACGATGAGTGATGTTAAAGAAAAAGATATCCCCGGCTTTGAGGGTATATATAAAGTAACTGAAAATGGAGACATCATTTCATGCCGTAAATCAAAAAAATTATCTCATGGCATTAAACCAGGAGGATATGCATTTGTCGGTCTGTATCCAGGTGGCGGGAAAAGACCATCATATAAAATGGTTCACAGAATTGTTGCAGAAGTATTTATTGATAACCCAGATGGCAAACCGGAAGTTAATCACAAGGATGGAAATAAACTTAATAATAAAGTTGAAAATCTTGAGTGGGTAACGCGAACAGAAAATGCGAAACATGGATTTGATTCCGGATTGCTTGTTCATGGGTTTAATCATCACTTCTGCAAACTAACGCCAGAACAAGTGAAATCAATATATAAATCAAAAGGCAAATACAGAGATATAGCCAAAGAATTTGGTGTTTGTGCGCAGACAGTGTGCAACATAAAAAACAAATCAGCGTACCGACGTTTTTTGGAGGGGATTGATGTTTAGAAGCAAAAAATGGCTTCAGGCAGTCAGGGATATTGAATTTTGCGTTCTTTGCGGAAGATACGGAGTTCAGGCCGCTCACAGAAATGAAGGGAAGGGGGTTGGGATTAAAGTAGATGATTGCCTTACTGCTGCGCTATGTGTTGATTGTCATTCAAGAATTGATAATGGGAGAGATATGAGCAGGGAAGAGCGAAGGGCTGAAATGGATCGGGCCATTGTGCTTACCCTTAAAAAATTGGTTAACAATGGGAGGGTGTTTGTCCAATGAACGAATATCAGTTTGTGCTTCCATACCCGCCGTCGGTGAATACCTACTGGCGAAGACGGGGAAGTCAATACTACATCAGCGATAAAGGCCAGAAATACCGAAAAGACGTTCAGCAAATCATCCGCCAACTTAAGTTAGACATTTTCACCAAATCACGACTCCGCATCAAAGTCATCGCAGACGTTCCAGACTCCCGCCGCCGCGACCTCGATAACATCCTGAAGGGTTTACTCGACTCCCTTATCCACGCCGGATTTGCGGAAGACGACGAGCAATTCGATGACATTCACGTAATTCGTGGTGTGAAAGTACCAGGCGGACGGCTTGGAATAAAAATCACCGAACTGGAGAACGTATGAACGCCACAATTCAAACGATACCAGAGCTTCTTATCCAGACACGAGGAAATCAGACCGAAGTGGCGAGGATGCTTTCCTGCGCAAGAGGAACAGTGCTCAAGTACAACCGAGACAGCAAAGGCGAGCGTCACGTAATAGTTAACGGCGTCCTGATGGTCAAACAGGGCAAGAGGGGAAGACGATGAGCATAAGAGAACTAAACCTCACCAAAGAGCAGCACGATTGGCTGAATGGATGGCTTGAACTGTGGGGCGCATGGGTTTATTCAGGTCGTCTGGAAAAGCGCATGAGCAGCGTAATAGCGAAGTTCATGGAGAGCGTAGAGCCGGGAAGAGTTATGACAAGGCCAATGTGTAATGATGATGATGGAATGTTGATTTCTCAGGTCGTCGATTCCGTCATGTACATTGACAAGAAAGCCTTTGGCATCCTCCTCAGTTACTACGCCCACGGCTCTTCCAAGCACGCCATTGCATCTTACTATCATCGCGTCGCAAGACCTCGCAAGATGTTATGCCGGGGCGGCGGGCGCATTCAAAAACCATCGCTCGCAACCTGTCGCCGGGAAGTTGACGAAATCCTCAATTCCTCGTTGTTTATGATTTACCCTGTTCTGGATGGTGCGTTTAAAAACCGGAAACGTGTAGAGAAAATTAAACATGTAGCATAGAACGTGTTGACATCATTGAGCAAATGAGCAACACTATTCGCATAAGCTGCCGTTAGTGACTCTTAAGTTGCAACGGTGGCTTTTTTTATTTGGGTCAGTCGTATAAAGGTCATTACGGAAGGCTGTTAACCTTCTTATCGTGGTTCGAGTCCACGCTGTCCCGCCAAACATGCTGGTTTAGCTCCAATGGTAGAGCGGTCGCCTTGTAAGCGAATGGGTAGCGGTTCAAGTCCGTTAACCAGCACCATAACTGAGCCGTATCCACTGGCTATCCTGAATTCATCAGTGATAGTTACGCTGCGGCCTTCTACACATGATCTTCGTGAAAGCGGGTGACAGGAGGTCGCGCTAACAACCTCCTGCCGTTTTGCCCGTGCATATCGGTCACGAACAAATCTGATTACTAAACACAGTAGCCTGGATTTGTTCTATCAGTAATCGACCTTATTCCTAATTAAATAGAGCAAATCCCCTTATTGGGGCTAAGACATGAAGATGCCAGAAAAACATGACCTGTTAGCCGCCATTCTCGCGGCAAAGGAACAAGGCATCGGGGCAATCCTTGCGTTTGCAATGGCGTACCTTCGCGGCAGATATAATGGCGGTGCGTTTACAAAAACAGTAATCGACGCAACGATGTGCGCCATTATCGCCTGGTTCATTCGTGATCTTCTCGACTTCGCCGGACTAAGTAGCAATCTCGCTTATATAACGAGCGTGTTTATCGGCTACATCGGTACTGACTCGATTGGTTCGCTTATCAAACGCTTCGCTGCTAAAAAAGCCGGAGTAGAAGATGGTGGAAATCAATAATCAACGTAAGGCGTTCCTCGATATGCTGGCGTGGTCAGAGGGAACTGATAACGGACGTCAGAAAACCAGAAATCATGGTTATGACGTCATTGTAGGCGGAGAGCTATTCACTGATTACTCCGATCACCCTCGCAAACTTGTCACGCTAAATCCGAAACTCAAATCAACAGCCGCCGGACGCTACCAGCTTCTTTCCCGTTGGTGGGATGCCTACCGCAAGCAGCTTGGCCTGAAAGACTTCTCTCCGAAAAGCCAGGACGCTGTGGCACTGCAACAGATTAAAGAGCGTGGCGCTTTACCGATGATTGACCGCGGTGATATTCGTCAGGCAATCGACCGTTGCAGCAATATCTGGGCTTCACTGCCGGGCGCTGGTTATGGCCAGTTCGAGCATAAGGCTGACAGCCTGATTGCAAAATTCAAAGAGGCTGGCGGAACGGTCAGAGAGATTGAGGTATGAGCAGAGTCACCGCGATTATCTCCGCTCTGGTTATCTGCATCATCGTTTGCCTGTCATGGGCTGTTAATCATTACCGGGATAACGCCATCGCCTACAAAGCCCAGCGCGACAAAGCCACATCCATCATCGCTGATATGCAGAAGCGTCAACGTGACGTAGCAGAACTTGACGCCAGATACACAAAGGAGCTTGCTGATGCTAACTCGACTATCGAAAGTCTCCGTGCTGATGTTTCTGCTGGTCGTAAGCGCATGCAAGTCGCCGCCACCTGTGCAAAGTCAACGACCGGAGCCAGCAGCATGGGCGATGGAGAAAGCCCAAGACTTACAGCAGATGCTGAACTCAATTATTACCGTCTACGAAGTGGAATCGACAAGATAACCGCGCAGGTTAACTACCTGCAGGAATACATCAGGACGCAATGCCTGAAATAATTTTTTTGCAAATCACAAAGTCCATTTAATGAGCCTCGCGATGCGGGGCTTTTTTATGTCCGCAGTAAACGCGCATCTCACGCGCATATTACATCACCCGAGCCTTTCAGAAAGTTGAGCCTGAGAACTGCCGTATATGGTGGCGACCATCTCGGGGCGGCTTTTCTGTGAGACAGGCTCACTTTCTAAAAGGTAAAGACGCTATGAATATCGTTCCACTGAATTACAAAGGCGAACCTATCCGCTTCAATACTGATGGCTGGATTAATGCCACTGATATTGCAAAACGTTTCGGGAAGCGTCTGGATCACTGGTTGTCCAACGCTGAAACTCTCGAATACGTTAGAGCTCTGGATGAGGTTTATTCAGGTGAACCATCGAAAATTCTACATACCCGTGATTCCGGGTATGTAAAAACAAGCAAGGCACGAAAGGACAGGGGCGGCGGAACATGGCTGCATCCAAAGTTATCAGTTGCCTTTGCAAGATGGTGCGATCCGAAATTCTCCGTATGGTGCGACCTGCACATTGATAGTCTGCTTCGCGGTGAACTGACTGAGCAGCAGAAATATGAGCAAGCATGTCGCATTCGTGATGACCGGAAATCAAAAGCCAGCAATGGGGCAAGAGAGATGGCTCGCTGGCGATGGGATAAGCCGGTTATTGAAGCAAATGTTGAGTACTGGCGCGAGCAACTGCAGTTGACTCTCGATATCGCGTGCTGATGGCAAACGCAAAACTGCGTTATCGGAAAAATCAAAGCATTACGAGAACTGAGCAACGGCTATCCATTACAAAGCCCATCTGCGGGTGGGCTTGATAATGGGGATGAATATCGCAATTTTTATTGTGGTTGACATAATTAGCTGATTTGCAATGATTATTTTGCTGTTGGTATAATTAATCCTCTACTACGAGAGGGATGACTATGCTGACAATAATTTTGTTTGGTGCTGGCTGGAAAGGTGATGTTTGGGCTCTCGAGAGCTACAGTCCCGTTATTAAGGCTCCTGATCGGACATTTAGGCTTCTGAAAAGCTCTGGGGGTGCCCCGATCTTCGAGGATGCTGAGTTTGATGTTTTCGAATATCAGCTTGGTGATGAAATTTATCTGGTTGGCTGTCATGGGAATAAGCCTAGTGACGATGTGATTATGTCACACATCCAGCATGGTGACCCTAAGCCGAAACCATACAAAACACTGTAACCGCCTCCGGGCGGTTTTTTATTGCCATCACAAAAGCCATTCCTTGCAGAATGGCTTTGATAATGGCTTATACCCTACACGGGATAACTTAACTGATATCCCTTTTAACGGATAAACGGAGCCAATAATGGCAAAGCTCACAGACAAACAAGAGCTGTTTGCCCGTGAGTACCTGAAAGATTTAAACGCCACTCAGGCAGCTATCAGGGCGGGTTACAGCGAGAAAACTGCTCGCGCCACTGGTAGCGAGAACCTGTCAAAACCTGACATAGCAGATCGCATTGCTGAGCTAAAGGCTGAACGCAATGAAGAGGTAGGTATAGACGCTGCCTATGTATTGCGACGGCTGACTGAAATCGATCAGATGGACGTGCTTGACATTCTGCTTGCCAATGGCGAACTGAAGCCGATTAAAGACTGGCCTAAGGTGTGGCGTACAACGCTATCAGGAATGGATGTCGTCGAGATGGCATCAGCAGATAGTGCTGCTCTCCTGAAGAAAATCAAATGGCCTGATAAGGTTAAAAACCTTGAGTTGCTCGGGCGTCATGTTTCTGTTCAGGCGTTTAAAGACAATGTCAAAAATGAAGTGACTGGTGCTGACGGAGGACCAGTCAGAACAGAAATTACCAACTTAACGCCGGAGCAGGCTGCAGAAGCGTATAAAAAAATGATGGGCTAAGTATGCCGTTACCATTTCCCTTCGATTTTAAACATCCTGATTACCAGATGGTTTTTGAATGGCGGATGGAACGCTTACAGCGCATTCGCCAGAACCCTGAAATGCTGCCAGCGCTAAAGCAGTTTTACCGCACCAACCCGGCACAGTTCATCATCGACTGGGGTATGACTACTGACCCGCGTAACATCGATTATGGCCTGCCGGTCACCATCCCTTTTCTGCTGTTCCCGAAACAGGAAGAGTGGATTCACTGGATCATGGAGCGGCGCGAACGACTGGAGAACGGCATCACCGAAAAGAGCCGCGAAATGGGGCTCAGCTGGACGGCGATCGGGCTGGCCTGTTCGCTCTGCCTCTTCAACAAAGAAATGGTCATCGGCTTCGGCTCCCGTAAAGAGGAATACGTCGACAGTACCGGTGACCCGAAGGCGCTGTTCTGGAAGGCGCGCAAGTTCGTGGAAACGCTGCCCGTCGAGTTTCGCGGTTCGTGGGACGAGAAGAAACACGCCCCGTACATGCGCGTTGAGTTTCCCGATACTGGCGCGGTCATCAAAGGCGAGGCTGGCGATAATATTGGTCGTGGTGACCGTACCACGCTCTACCTGGTGGATGAAGCTGCATTCCTCCAGCGTCCTCTGTTGATTGATGCGGCGCTGTCGCAAACCACCCGTTGCCGTATTGACCTGAGCTCGGTTAATGGCATGGCGAACCCGTTCGCGCAGAAGCGCCACGGCGGAAAGATACCAGTATTCACGTTCCACTGGCGAGATGACCCGCGCAAGGATGAAGAGTGGTATCGCAGGGAGTGCGAGAAAATCGACAATCCGGTGGTGGTGGCGCAGGAACTTGACCTGAACTACAGCGCATCTGCGGAAGGCGTCCTGATCCCGTCCGATTGGGTACAGGCTGCCGTCGACGCGCATATCAAACTTGGTATTCAGCCAACGGGCAAGCGACTGGGCGCGATGGACGTCGCCGACGAAGGCCGGGACAAAAATGCCTTTTCGACCCGTCACGGCTTCCTTCTGGAGAACGTGCGTGAATGGTCCGGCGTTGGCAGCGACATTTACCAGTCTGTTGAGAAGGTCTTCGGCTTTTGCGAACAGGACAACCTCGAAGAGTTTCGCTTCGACGAGGACGGCCTGGGTGCTGGCGTTCGCGGCGATGCGCGCGCCATCAACGAACTGCGTTACGCAGCGCGCCGACCGTCAATACTCGCCACACCGTTTCGTGGTAGCGGCGCGGTATTTGATCCGGACGATGAAGCGGTGCGCGGGGACAACGGACAGGCCGCACGCCTGAACAAGGACTTCTTCGCCAACGCCAAGGCCCAGAGCTGGTGGTGGCTACGCAAGCTTTTCCAGAACACCTATCGCGCCGTGGTTGAGGGCATGGCCTACAACCCGGACGAAATCATCTCAATCAGCAGCGCCATGGCGAGCAAAGACAAACTCATCATTGAGCTGTCGCAGCCGACCTACTCCATTAATGGCGTGGGGAAAATCGTTGTTGATAAACAGCCTGATGGCACCAAGTCGCCGAACCTCGCCGACTCGGTGATGATCAGCTACGCGCCAATGAATTCAGCCCTGAACATCTGGGAGCTGCTAGGGAGACAGGCCTGATGGCACGAAACAAACAAGCCCTGCGGAGAACTGCGCAGGCCACCGCTGATGGCTATGAGAACTTTGTCGCCCGCGTAGGGATGCAGACGCCTAACCAGCACTCAGCATCGACCTACCGGGCTAACTTCACCAGCCGCAACCGCATGCTGGTGGAATGGTCCTATCGCTCGTCCTGGATCATCGGCGAAGCGGTCGACGCTATCCCGGACGATATGACCCGGAAAGGCATTCGTATCACTTCGGAGATTGATGCAAAAGATCGCGGCATTCTCGAATCACAACTGGATGAGTTGCAAATCTGGGATGCGCTGAATGACGTGCTGAAATGGTCGCGCCTCTACGGCGGCGCGGTGGGGTTCATCATGATTGAGGGGCAGGCACCAATGACCCCGCTGCGGCTCGAAACCATTGGAGAAGGCAAGTTTAAGGGTATTCTCCCGCTCGACCGCTGGATGATTAACCCGGTGCTGACCCGCCGCATTAAAGAGATGGGGCCGGACCTGGGTAAACCTGAGTTTTACGACGTGGTGACCACTGCAACGGGAATTCCTGCCTGGCGCATCCATCACAGCCGCCTGATTCGCTTCGACGGGGTGACGCTGCCATTCCAGCAGAAGATGACCGAAAACGAATGGGGAATGTCGGTTGTAGAGCGAATCTGGGATCGGCTTACTGCGTTCGACAGCGCCACTGTCGGCGCGGCGCAGCTGGTCTACAAAGCGCATTTGCGTACCTACAGCGTGGAGAAGCTACGCGAGCTTATCGCACTTGGTGGTCCTGCGTATGAAGCGCTGCTGAAGAACATCGACCTGATCCGCCAGTTCCAGAGCAATGAAGGCATGACGCTCATGGACTCGCGGGATAAGTTCGAAACCCACCAGTACAGCTTCAGCGGTCTGGATGACATTCTTTCGCAGTTCGCTGAGCAGATCAGCGGTGCCGTTGGTATCCCGCTGGTGCGACTGTTCGGTCAATCCCCGAAAGGCTTCTCTACTGGTGACGCAGACCTCGCCAACTATTACGACCGGGTGAGCTCATTGCAGGAACGCCGCTTACGGATGCCGATGCGCCGGATACTGGACATTATGCACCGCTCGGAACTCGGTAAGCCGCTGCCGGACGATTTCACGTTTGAGTTTAACCCGCTCTGGCAAATGTCTGATGTCGATCGCTCAACGGTGGCGTTAAACACTACCAACGCAATCAGTACGGCGCTGGGTGATGGTCTGATGACACTGAAAGCCGCTATGACCGATTTGCGCGAAAATTCTGACGTAACCGGCATCGGGGCGTCCATTACCGACGAGGACATAGAGAATGCCGAAGACGAAGCGCCGCCAGGCATCGGCGAACTTGGCGACAAACCGCCAGAGTCGCCAGGCGGAGATCCGATATCGAACGAGCCTACGGCAGATAGCGCGGGCGGTCGGGGATATCGTAAATGGGCGCTACGATGGTTCAAATGATAGCGTTACCGAAATAATGGATGCGCTGGAGCGCTACAGCGAAATCATCACCCCCTGGGCGACTAAGGTTGCTGAGAGCTTCACCGCCGACATTGCGCGCCAGAATGAAAAGCAGTGGCGTCAGCACAGTCGGAACATCAGCGCAGAACTACGCAACATGGTCGACCGCGCCCCGGTAGGCCAGGTGATGAAATCCATCGTCGCCGAGCAAATTAAGTACATCAAATCTCTGCCTCTTGAGGCCGCCGATCGGGTGTATGACATTCAGAACAAGGCCATCGAGGCTGTAGTAACTGGTGGCCGCGCTGAGCCATTCGCGAAAGAGATAGCTGCTTCCGGTGACGTGTCACGCTCACGAGCGAACCTTATCGCCCGGACTGAGCTTGGGCGCGCAACCGGTGCACTGGATCAGGCGCGTGCGCTGTCAATCGGCTCGAATGGTTATATCTGGCGTACAGCCGAAGATGGCGACGTCCGGCATTCTCATCGAGAGATGGAAGGGAAGTTTGTCGAATGGGGCCGACCTCCAACGCTTGACGGTATGACCGGTCACGCTGGTGAGCTGCCGAACTGCCGTTGTTACAAAGAAATCGTCTTCCCCAACCCTCATTCTTATCTCGCCTGAATCGCAGGTAAACCATGAAATATTTTTTCAATACCCGGCTCGGGGAAACCCGCTATCAGCTGGCTGACGGCTCGCTGTTGTGTAAAGACGTGCCGATAGGTCGAACGGGTAAACAGCTTTACGGCGCTGCCGATCTGCCAAACCTCAAACCCGACAAGCTCGGTGAGATAGTCGTAACGCGTTCTCCTGAGCAGGTATTCCATCAGGCCACGCTCGCCTCATTCGAAGGAATGAGTATCACGGTGTTGCATCCCGAGGATGAAAACGGGGATGTGCGGCTGGTGAATCCAGAGAACTGGAAAGAGCTTGCTGTCGGGCATCTTCAGAATGTGCGGCGCGGGACTGGTGACCAGTCTGATTTGATGCTGGCTGACCTTATCGTCAAAGACGAAAACGCCATTCAGCTTATCGAAGATGGCCTGCGTGAAGTGTCGTGCGGCTATGACGCGGAGTACGAGCAGACAGAGCCAGGTAAAGCCGAGCAGGTCGATATTACCGGAAACCATGTGGCTCTTGTCCCTAAAGGCAGAGCCGGAAATCGTTGTGCAATTGGAGACAGAGACACAATGGCAAATCAAAAGAAAAGCTGGTGGACCCGCATGCGCACGGCCATCAAAACGGGTGACGCTGACACCATGAACGAACTGCTGGACTCTGCGCCAGCGGCGGTAACGGGTGATGAAGGGGATCTGCCCAGCGGCGTTAACCTCAACATTAACCTTTCACCGCAGCAACCATTGCCGGACAAAAAGCCGGAAATGGGCGGAGAGCCAACCGGCGACGGCGAGGACGATATCAAAACCTTGCTTAAAGCCCTGCTGGCTAAGCTGGAAGGAAATGCGACGGGCGATAACGACAATAAGCCTGACGATAATCCGACCGGTGACGGCGAGGACGATGAAGAGGAAACCACGATTACTGGTGACTCAGCCTGGCGTGCCGAAGTTATCGTTCCGGGTATCGATCTGAGCCGTAAGATGAAACCGACCGCGTTCAAACGCGAGGTTCTGGCTTCCGCTGACAAAACGCTGGTTCGCCAGATAGTCGGCGATGCGGATATCCGCAAATTGCCGAAACAATCGGTCAACATGGCGTTTAATGCCGTGTCAGAGATTGCCAAAGGGCGAAACACCCGCAGCACCACGGGCGATGCACAACGTCCAAATATGGGCATGACCAGCATCGCTTCCCTGAACAAACAAAACGCCGACTTCTGGTCTAACCGCAAAGGATAATCCAATGACTGCATATCTGTACCGGATGCCTGTTGGCATTGCCGGGGCTATCTCTCGCCCGCAGGACTTAACCGTCGAACCGGTGGTCCTTAAATCCGATAACGCCTTTGCTGCCTATGGGCTGGCTGGTAAATACGATGATGACGGTTTTTTCGTGCCGCTGGAGGACGGTGACACCGCCGACAAGGTGAAGGGGATCTACGTTCGTCCGTATCCGACCACATCGCAGCCAGACATGGTTCTCCAGGTGGGGACGGATAAGAATTTCCCGGGCGACGCCATGAAACGTGGCTACATGACCGTTAACCTTGGATCTGGCTTCGATGCCAGCACCATCAAAAAAGGTGATCCTGTCTACGTGGTCGTTTCGCTCGATTCAACCATTGACGTGCCGCTGGGCGGCTTCATGTCCACGTCCGTCAGTGGCAAAAACGTGGCGCTGACCAACGCCGAATTCACAGGGGCCGGTGACGCTAACGGCAATGCAGAAATCTCCTGGAAGATTTAAGGAACAGACGAATGATTACTTTTGATCAGGCAACCGTTGATAGCTCTGGTGCCTTTCTCATCGGGGAGCTGGAGCGACTCGACCAGACGCTGAACCTGCCGCTGGTGGGTTACACCTGGACCCGCGATATTCAGCTGCGTGAAGACGTTTCTATCGCAGATGACATTTCCAGCTGGACTAACACCAGCTTTGGCGCTGCGGGTACTGGCGCAAATCCGAACGGTAAAAACTGGGTAGGCAAAGACTCAACCGCTATTGCTGGCGTGAACGTGGATATCGGCAAATCCGGTAACCCGCTGAACCTGTGGGGGATGGAACTTGGCTGGACCGTTGTAGAGCTGGCAGCAGCTCAGCAGGTAGGTCGCCCGATTGACACCCAGAAGTACGACGGGATGCAGCTCAAATGGCAGATGGACAACGACGAGCAGGTGTATGTTGGCGATTCCGCATTAAACCTGAAAGGCCTTGTTACCCTGAACGGTGTTCCTGTCAACAACGCTGCCAAAACGTGGGCAACCTCAACACCGGACGAAATCCGCGCAAGCATTAACCAGGTGCTGTCTGATGCGTGGGCCGCTTCTGGTTACTCTGTGGTTCCGCGTGATTTGCTGATCCCGCCAGAGCAGTTTGCTCTGTTGTCCAGCATCATCGTTTCATCTGCGGGTAACCAGTCCCTGTTGACGTACCTTCAGACCAACACCATCAGCTATCACCAGAACGGTGTTCCGCTGAATATCCGCGCGGTTAAATGGCTGAAAGGCCGTGGTGTGGGGAATAAGGATCGCATGGTTGCGTACACCAACGATAAAAAATACGTCCGCTATCCGCTGGTGCCGTTGCAGAGCGTTCCTATCCAGTATCGCGGTCTGTATCAGATTGCGACCTACTACGGCAAGCTTGGTGCGGTTGAGCCAGTGTACAAAGAAACCATTTCGTACGTTGATGGCATTTAACAGCCACATGGCCCCCTGGCGGGGCCATTAAGGATGACCCGATGGCAAAAAATAATGCAGTAATACACGTACATACCCCGTTTGTGCTCACGCTTCCCGACGGTTCGCGGCGCGAGTTTGTTAAAGGCCGTCATGCAGTGGAGGAAGACGTTGCCACGCACTGGTTCACTCGTGCGCACGCGGAAGTATCCGTTGGCAAAGCCACAGACGCGCGTAACGAGGTAAAAAATGCCAAAGAATCAAAGTCTGCCAGCGGTAAGTGATTTTCGCCGCGACTTCCCGCAGTTTGCTGACCCTGCCAAATATCCCGAAGCGCAAATCCAGTTTCGTCTGAATCTGGCCGATGAACTGCTGAGCGAAAACGTCACCGGCAAAGATTTGTTTCCGTACTTTGCCGGGTTGTTCGTGGCTCACTACATGACGCTATGGGCGGCAGATAGTCGGGCAATGCTGGTTGGCGGCCCGGGCGGTTCAACCAATGGTGTTCAATCCTCCAAGTCCGTTGACAAGGTAAGCGTCAGCTATGACACCAGCGCGACGCTAAACCCTGACGCAGGCTTCTGGAATAACACCCGATATGGCGCTGAATTTTATCAGCTGATCACGATGTTCGGTGCGGGCGGTCGCCAGCTATGAGTTTCAAAAGCGGTGTAACAACGAGGGTGGATAACGCTCAGGCCATTCTGGATGCGATCAGGTCGCTAACCAAAAAGGATGTGCTGGTCGGTATCCCTTCGGAAGACAGTGAGCGTGATGATGTTCCGTTTGGCAATGCCGGGATCGGTTACGTCAACGAATACGGCTCACCAGCGCAAAACATCCCCCCACGCCCGCACTTGGTCCCCGGCGTTAAATCAGTAGAGGAACAGACAGTGCCGCAGCTCAAAGCAGCGGCGCAGGCTGCGCTTGATGGTAATGCGGCGGGTGCAGAAAGAGCGCTCAACCGTGCCGGAACGCTGGCCGCTAATGGCGTCAGGCGTTACATGACTATTACCGGCTTTACACCGCTTGCTGATAGCACCGTTGAAGCCCGCGCACGTCGAGGGCGCAAAGGGGCGAAAGCTGAGTTAGCACGCAGATCGGCAGACGGAAAGCTTAATGCTATCAACCCAGATTCTGGTCAATTGATAAGCAATGAGAATGTAAGGCCGTTGATTGATACCGGACAGTACCGCAGAGCCATTACCCATGTTGTGAGGGATAAAGATGCCGACTCTTGATGTAACAGACGTGCTTTTCGACCCCGATTTTTGCGACTTCAACCTGTTGGTAACGCGTCGCGCGCAAACGGTGGACGAGGACGGGATCGGCAGCGACAGCGAAGTTAAAACGCAGTTTGCAGGGGTTGTTACCGTTGACCGCTCCCTTGAAAACCGCCGCATGCAGGCCGGGCAGGTTATCAGCGGGGCGATTTTAATCGTGACGACTGAGCGACTCACGCAGGGGCAGACTGGCCGTGATGCCGATATCGTGACGTATCAGAACCGTGATTACCGCGTGACATTCGTCGACCCGTATACCGCTTACGGTGCTGGCTTCGTCCAGGCGCATTGCGAACTGTTGCCGTTTGATGGGGGTACTCCCGTTGAGTAATAACACCAGCACAGAGCGCGGCTGGCTGACACCCACCAGCGGCGATCCGGCTTATGACGAAGCGGTCGACAGGCTGCTAAGCCAGTGGATGCGTAACGTTTCCGGTCTGTCTGCCGGGATGGTTCGCCCGCGCTGGCAGAAAAAGCAACCGCCACTGCTACCGGCTGAAACGAACTGGTGTGCGTTTGGGGTTATCGGATGGTCAGGTGATGACAGTCCGGCATTCACCAGACAGACCGATGATGGCTCTCAGCTCTGGCGGCATGAAACGATTGAGTGTATGGCTTCGTTTTATGGTCCGGCGGGGATGGTGTATGCGTCCCGGTTTCGTGACGGTATATCTGTACCGCAGAACAACGCAGCACTGAATGCGCTGGGGCTGTCTCTTGGCGATTACACAGGTCTGACTCCCTTCCCCGAACTTATCAACCAGCAATGGGTTCGCCGTTACGACATGACGGTGCGTCTGCGCCGTAAGGTTGTGCGCGAGTACGGCATCAAATCGCTGGTGGATGCACCAGTATCATTTTTTGGAGATTAACCTATGGCACAGGGCTTACCTGTATCCAACGTTGTAAACGTTGATGTGATCATCTCGCCGAAAGCGGCTACTGGTCGTAACTTCGGCGCGCTGCTGATCCTCGGCTCTTCCACTGTCATTCCGGTGCAGGAACGCATTCGCCTTTATGCGTCCGTTGAGGACATTGGCGAGGACTTCGGAGTCGACAGCCCGGAATATGAAGCGGCGCAGGTTTTCTTCAGCCAGTCACCGAAGCCGACACAGGTTTATGTTGGTCGCTGGGCGAAGACGCTGAGTTCTTCCGAGAGTGGAGATACTGAAACTATCGTGCAAGCCGTTAATGCCTGCCTGCAATATACCAACTGGTATGGGCTGGTTGTCGCTGATGATGTTGTCGCTGGTGGCGATGTGCTTGATGCTGATGACGTGATTGAGGTCGCCAAACTTATTGAAGCGTCCAGCCTTAGCCGTATCTTTGGTGTGACCTCTGGTGACGCCGGGATTATCAGCACGACTTCAACGACCGATGTTGCGTCGAAATTAAAGGCTGGCAAGTTTTCCCGCACTTTCATTCAGTATTCCACCAGTAGCTCTTATGCAGCGGTTTCTGCGTTCGGTCGTGCGTTCACTGTTAACTTCAACGGCAGCAATACCACCATTACCCTGAAGTTCAAACAGGAGCCAGGCGTAACCTACGAAACGCTGACGTTAGGTCAGGCGGCTGCGGTAGATACGAAGAACGCGAACGTGTTCGTGTACTACGCCAACGACACGGCGATCCTGCAACAGGGTGTCATGGCTAACGGTGACTTCTTCGACGAGCGCCACGGGCTCGACTGGTTGCAGAACTACGTTCAGACCAACCTCTATAACCTGCTTTACACCAGCACCACCAAAATTCCGCAGACTGATGCTGGTGTGACCCGTCTGCTTTCCAACGTTGAACAGTCCATGGATCAGTCCGTCACGAACGGTCTGGTAGCGGCTGGCGTGTGGAATGGTGGCCCTATCGGACAGCTGAATTCCGGCGATACGCTGACCAAAGGTTATTACGTGTATGCGCAACCTCTGTCAGAACAGGCGCAGGCCGACCGAGAAGCTCGCAAAGCACCGTTAATTCAGGTGGCCTGTAAGCTGGCTGGCGCAGTTCATTATGCCGATGTGCAGATCAACGTGGTTCGCTAAGGAGCGATAAATGGCAACTTATTCTTTTCTCGATGTAACCGCGTCGCTCACCGGGCCGACCGGCGTTATCGATCTTGGTCAGGGTTCTGCGAACTCTGAGGAAGGTATCACCCAGACCATGGGCGGCAACAAGAACACCATGATCATCGGTGCCGATGGCGAAGTGATGCACAGCCTGCACGCCGATAAGTCAGGCACCATTACGGTAACGCTGCTGAAAACCTCCCCGGTGAACAAGAAGCTGTCTCTGGCGTATAACGCGCAAAGCCAGTCCTCTGCCACCTGGGGCAATAACGTGATCGTCATTCGCAACACGGCATCGGGTGATATTTCTACTGCGCGTTCGTGTGCATTCCAGAAACAGCCTGATTTCAATAACGCCAAAGAGGGCGGAACTGTTGCCTGGGTATTTGATTGCGGCAAGATTGACCAGCTGCTCGGGGAGTTTTAACGCATGGAATTCGAAATTAAAGGCGTGAAATATCGCACCGCAAAGCTCAGCGTTTTCGAACAGCTGAAGGTGTCCCGCAAGCTGTTGCCGGTGCTGGCCGGGATGGTTTCTGACTTCCGGAGCGTTCAGGAGAAGATCAGTAGCAAAGACACAGAAGGCGCGATGGCTACCATCCTGCCAAAGATTGCCAATGCTGTGTCCGATCTGAGCGATGGCGACGTGGACGCTATCCTGTTCCCCTGCCTTTCCGTCGTTTCACGCGAGCATATGAAAGGCTGGGTGCCGGTCTGCCAGCATGGCGAAATGGCGTTTGACGATATAGACCTGCTGACCATGCTGCAACTGGTGGCGCGGGTGGTCGCCGACTCGCTGGGAAATTTTTTGCAAGGACTCCCTACCAGCGAGACGCCCACCCCGCCAGCGGAATAACCTTCAACAGCCTGCCGGGCGGTGAAGATTTTATTCTTCGTCCGGCGCTTGCCTTCCAGATTGACCAGAAAGACCTTAACAGCGGTGCGGTAGACCTCTGCCGCATCGCGCTTCTCAATGACTACCTCGACATGCGCGAGGATAACGACGCCCGGGTAGATAAATGGAGAGCGGCCAATGAGCGGTAACGCAGATACGATTAAAGATTTCCTTGTTTCGCTGGGATTCGATATCGATCAGGCTGGCGCTAATAAGTTTGAAGCCGTGCTGAAAGGCGTTACCGCAAACGTTATGAAGGTCGGCGCGGTGGTGGAAGGCGCAGCGCTGAGCATTGTCGGATTTACCACCCAGATCGCGAATGGTCTGGATAAAATTTACTGGGCATCCCAGCGGACGGGGGCCAGCGTCCAGGGCATCAAAGCGCTGGGCTATGCCGCATCGCAAACTGGCGCCAGCGCTGAGTCGGCCATGTCCTCCCTCGAAGGGTTGGCTGGCTTCATGCGTAGCAATCCGGGGGCGGAAGGGTTCCTGAACCGTCTTGGTGTCCAGACCCGCGATGCCAGCGGAAAGATGCGTGATACTGCTGCCATCTTTACTGGCGTTGGGCAAAAGCTCAACAACATGCCGTATTACCGCGCGAAGCAATACGCGCAGATGCTCGGTATCGATGAAAACACGCTGATGGCGATGCGGCGCGGCATGAATGGCTTTACCGCCGATTACCAGTCTATGCTGCAAAAGACGGGGTTCAACGCTGATAAGGCAGCCGTTCAGTCCAACAAATTCATGACGTCCATGCACGGGCTTACGTCGCTGTTTGGCATTATGCGGGACAAGATCGGCTCAAATCTCGCTGGTGGCTTGGCTGGTTCGCTGGACAGCCTGCGGCGGCGCATCCTCGACAACTTCCCGAAGATTGAAGAGACTCTGACCAAAGTTATTAAGGGCGTGATCTGGCTTGCAAACGCCTTCACACGAATGGCGTGGCGGCTTATACAGGGCGCTGGCTCTGTCATTGACTGGTGGAAGCGTCTTGATGATGGCAGTAAAAATCTGCTGAAAATATTCGGTGCTCTACTGGTCGCATGGCGTCTGCTTAATTCTGCGTTCCTGAAATCCCCGATTGGAATTATCACCACACTGATTCTGGCGATCGGATTGCTGTACGACGATTACCAGACGTGGAAAGAGGGCGGTAAAAGCCTGATTGACTGGTCCAAATGGCAGCCAGAAATTGAGCAGGCAAAGAAGGTGTTCAAGTGGCTGCGCGATAAGTTTCTGGAGCTCAAGGACAACCTCGGCGGCTGGAAAAATACGCTTACCATCCTGTTTGGCTTTCTGGCCGGTGCGAAGCTGTTCTCCATGCTCACTGGTATCGGGCGACTTGTCGCCGGATTTATGGGGCTCGGTAAGGCAATTGGCGGCTCTATTGGTGGGCTGGGTAAGCTGGCGCAGGGGATCGCTCAGTTGGCAATCAAGAATCCCTGGTTGCTTATGTTCATTCCTGCCAACAATACGCCGACCACCAGTGAAGAAATGGCGTCGATTGGCGGTATAGGCAGCAATATCGTACCTGAAAGGCAGCAGGCATATGAGGCGCTGATAAAGGAAAATCCCGGCAAAGACTTTTTCACTGATGAGCAAATCCAGCGAAAAATTCAGGAGATGGGACTGGAGCCGGAGCAGCGAGCGCAGTCGGTTAAACGCCCACAAGCCACAGCGCAGGGCAAGGTTTTGCTCGACTGGATGGGGCCATTGTTCAATAAGCTGGAATCTCTTTATCAGCTGCCTGCTGGCCTGTTGAAAAGCGTGGCGATCACCGAGTCGGGTGGTAACCAGTTCGCTGTGTCCGGCGCAGGCGCGAAAGGTCTGTTTCAGTTTATGGATGGCACGGCGCGCGACATGGGCCTGCGTGGGAATGATGTATTCGACCCGGAAAAGTCAGCTCAGGCAGCCGCTAAGTACCTCAGCCAGCTGTTGCGGCAGAACGGCGGAGACCTTAGCAAAGCACTGGCATCATATAACTGGGGGATCGGGAATGTTAAGCGTTATGGAATGGGGCTAATGCCGCAGGAAACGCGCAACTACATTCCGAAAGTAATGAGCAATATGCCCACCAGCGCCCCGGTGATTCAGCAGGAAACGAATATTAACATCCACGGTGTTTCCGATCCGCGTGAAGCTGCCCGTTTGACTGTTGACCGTCAAAAGGGCGTGAATTCACAGTTAACCCAGCAACTCCCCGCAGGACCGAGATAATGGATATTTTATCAGCGATTTTTCGCCAGCAATCCCGGCGAATTGGCCTGCTGATCCCCAGCGTGGTCGTCTCCGAAAAGCATTCTGATGCGCTCGAAATTACTGAGCATCCGGTGGAGAAGCCAACAACGAATAGCGCGTCGGGTTTCATCGCCGATCATGCGTATAAGCGTCCCAGCGAAGTCACAATGGAATGCGGCTTCGCTGGTGGCGGTTCGTTGCTGGACTTCATCGATACATCTTCAATCGGCCTCAGCGCCGGACTGAGCCCGAAAGAGACTTATCAGCAATTGCTGGATCTCCAGTCCTCTCGGGTGCCGTTCGATGTGGTGACTGGCAAGCGGGTGTACAGCAATATGCTGGTGCGCGCCATCGAGGTGACGACCGATAAAACCAGCGAGAACGTGCTGAACTGCACGCTTACCCTGCGTGAAGTCATCATAACGCAGACAAAAAATGTCACCGTTGCAGATAAATCAGATATGCAGGATGGCGTCAGCACATCGGCGGTGCAGAATTCCGGGATGAAATCCACTACACCGCCAAACGAATCCTTGCTGAGCCAGCTGGGCGGAAGCGTTACATCAGCATTCGGGGGATGATATGCAGTTTAACGAAATACCGCTTTCTCCTGACAATCAGCAGTTCCGCGTTTTGCTGGGCAATACCACGTATACACTCAGGATCATCTGGCGTGATGCGGCTGGCTGGATTATGGACGTGATGGATAGCGGCGGTGCCGCGCTTCTCTCTGGCGTACCTCTACTGACCGGCGTGAACCTATTACGACAATATCCACAGCTTGGCATTGATGGCGCGCTGGTGGTGGCGACCGATAAGGGCGCACCAGACGAGCCCACCAAAACCAACCTCGGCACATACAGCCACCTCATTTTCGTACAGGAGTAGAAATGTCTCTTAACTGGATGCGCCATTTTGAGTTGCAGCTGTTGGACCAGAACGGGCAGGGCGTTTCCCTGTCTGATTTTAAGGTCACGTTCCAGATCGAGTGGGCAGATACACGCTGGCCGCGAGTGGCGAACGTAAAAATTTACAACCTTTCGACCGATACCACGAACAAGATACTGGGGCAGGAGTTTGCAAAAATTCGCATCATTGCCGGGTATGACGGTATAGCGCCGGATGTTGATGCGAGCCAGGTTGGTGTGTCCCGGGAGATTTCACCAGACCAGATAGGGCAGGTGAACGGTCAGAACTACGGCCTGATTTTTGACGGTGATATTCGCTTCACCGTCACCGGGAAGGACAACATTACGGATTCCTGGGTGTTGATTCAGGCCATTGGTGATCACGAAGCGTTCCTCTATGCGACCACCATCACCACGCTTGCCGCTGGCTATACCGTTGCGGATCTGCACCGGGCGACGATGCAGGATTTCAACGCGTTCGGCGTGACACAGGGCATTACCGGCGATTTTCCTGATACCGTGTTTCCTCGTGGCCGTGCGATTTATTCATCCACCCGTAACGTGATGGATAATATTGCTGCGCAGTGCAAAGCGACATGGCAGCTGGTGGATGGTCAGGTCCAGATGGTGCCGGAGGATAAATATATTCACGAAGCCATTGTGTTGAATGCCGATACTGGCCTGATCGGTATGCCGCAACAAACGATGGGCGGCGGAGTAAACGTGCGGTGCCTGATAAACCCAAACATCCGTATTAATGGTCTTATCCAGCTCGATCAGGCTTCGGTGTACCGCGCCGCGCTCGGTAATAGCGAAATAGCACAGTCGCCCGGTCGCATCACCGAAACAGAAGAGAACGGCAACCGCGTACTGACCGGCACAACGTCACAGGCTGCCAGCATTGCGACAGATGGCGTTTATATCGTCAAAGCTATCGACTATACTGGCGACACCAGAGGTCAGGCGTGGTACATGGATTTGATGTGTTTTGCGCGTGGGGCTCGCGAGCTTTACAGCCAGAATGCCATGCTGAAAACCAACTATTGAGGTGAATATTGTGAAGCGTGTAGCAGCCGTAATTTTTCTGCTGACTTCGTTTTTATCCTTGAGTGCATTTGCTGATTCACAATGTGGTAACTACAGGGTGCACTGGGCGGATGATGGGCTTGCAAGAATTAATGGCGCAAAACCAGAAACTCAAAAAATCACTTTTCTGAAAAAAGAAGGTGATTATAACAATGTAAAATTTGAGTGGGTTGTTGCTACCGATCAACCCGGTCGCTGGGTGGGAATGGAGTTCATTGGGCGCAACGGAAAAGCCATTCTCAATGTCCAGTGGCTGCAAGCCAGCATGAATGCGCCGCGTCAGTATGCAACATACGACTGCCGAAAAGTAAAATAGCCCGCCAGATAGGCGGGCATGCGTCAAAAATATTGAGCTTTAATTATAATAAACACAATAATTACGAACAGGATGTTTCTAATTATTTTTTGCTTATGAGTAAGTTGTTTTTTTTCTGTCGATTTCCCGGGAGAGTAAAGGTTAGTGGTATGCGACAGCCCCGTGCCGGGAAGGCCATTTGTCATCTTTACGCCTTTTTTCCCGATGTTAATGGTGGAACCTTTACCACCAATTGAAGTGCTTACTCCGCTTTTGCTAATGTTGATCGCGAGTCCGGGCGCAATCCGGATTCTTTTGCGAAATCTAAAGCCCATTTGTTACTCCTGTAGTCAAGAATGCGATGGTGCAGGTCCACTCTATGGCGGCTTCATGGCTGAAATTGATTTTTAATGCTTACTTGTTGCAAATATATCCTAATACACCTTGTGAATATGTGCCATTGCAGCGGAAAAGCCTTACTTCACACTGATGTAGCTTAGTTACTAAGAGATAATTGATACCAAACCAGCTTCGGCTGGTTTTTTTATGGGGTTTTTATGCCAATTCCTACTCAATCACAGATCGGCGGCGAGCAGCAGACCGCGCAGGCCATTGCCGATTCGGTGTCTACTCAGATGCGCGTAGCGATGCCTGGCATCATTCAGTCGTTCGATCCTGACGCTGTAACCTGCACAGTAGAGGTGGCGCTTCGCGGTATTGTTGGCGACGACTCCACCGAATTAAAACCGCTGGTGGATGTGCCTGTCATCTTCCCGCGCGGAGGCGGTTGCACGCTGACCTTTCCGGTAAAAGAAGGCGATGAGTGCCTGCTGATCTTTGCCGACCGTTGCATCGATTTCTGGTGGCAGAGCGGCGGCGTTCAGGAGACCGTCGACCCGCGCCAGCATGACTTATCTGATGCGTTCGCCATCGTTGGCCCGCAGTCGCAAGCGCAAAAAATCAGCGGTATCAGTACCAGCGCCGCGCAGCTGCGAACCGATGATGGTGCGGCGTTCGTAGAGGTTTCCGCAGGACATAACATCACCGTTCAAACACCGGGCCAGCTCACGGCTACGGCTGAAGGTGGAACGACAATCACATCCCCGACTATCACGCTGAACGGCAACGTAACGATTAATGGCAATCTGTCTCAGGGAATGGGAGAAAGTGGTGGTACTGCGACGATGCTTGGGCCGGTTACGGTAACGAATGATGTGACAGCTTCAGGTATAAGTGTCGCCACGCATAAACATGGCGGAGTTCAGACAGGCGGGGGAACTACTGGAGGGCCGCAATAATGCGATACCGACGAGAAGATGCTGACGGCGATTACACTTTCGGGCAAGGTGACGACACCTTCCTTATCGACAGTCCGGAATGTGTCGCCCAGGCCGTAAAAACCCGTTTCGAGCTCTGGCGCGGTCAGTGGTTTCTCGATCTGACGGAAGGCACGCCGTATGTTCAGTCAGTGCTTGGGAAACAGCGATCAGACGTCTACATCCTGGCTATACGCGAACGCATACAGGACACGCCGGGCGTTCTGTCGATTCTTTCCTTCGATACCAATTATGACGGCACCAGCCGCCGCGTCACTTTCACTTCCTCCATTGACACAATCTACGGCCAGACGACTGTAACAAGCGAGGCATAAATGGCTTTGAACCTCGACACGCTGGGGCTATCGGCAACGGTAACCGCCCAGGGGATTAGTGCGCCTGATTACCAGACAATCCTAGATACACTGACCAGCTATTTCAGGCAGATTTACGGTAGTGATGCCTACCTAGAACCAGACAGCAAAGACGGGCAGATGGTCGCGCTGGTGGCTCTGGCTGTGCATGATGCTAACAATACCGCTATCGAGATCTACAACTCGTTTTCACCGACGACAGCGCAGGCCGCAGCGCTTAGCAGCAATGTGAAAATTAACGGGATCACGCGAAAAGTAGCGACAAACTCTACTGCTGACCTTCTGTTAACCGGTACGGCGGGCACGACTATCACGAATGGCTCCGCACGGGATAAAAACGGCATTATCTGGAATTTTCCCGCGAGTGTAGCAATCGGGGTTGATGGTACTGTGCTGGTGACGGCCACATGTGCGAATAGCGGTTCGGTTGCGGCGATGGCCGGGACTATTACCACCATTAACACACCGACTCGCGGCTGGGTGTCGGTAACCAACCCAGCAGCGGCTACTGTCGGTTCACCAGCAGAAACCGACGCAGAGCTGCGCATTCGGCAGGGGCAAAGCGTCGCGCTACCATCGATCACACCGTTTGAAAGTGTCGACGGTGCAATAGCTAACGTTGCTGGCGTGACACGTCACAAGCTGTATGAGAACGACACAGGGGCAACCGACAGCAACGGGCTGCCGCCGCACTCAATTTCCGCCATCGTCGATGGTGGAGATGTTACCGAAATAGCCCAGACCATCAGGGGGAATAAAGGACAGGGAACGGCAACCTACGGGACAACTTCTGTCACGGTGCCGGATACTTACGGTAATCCTCACGTCATCAGTTTTTCGCGTTCTACCGATGTGCCAATTTTTGTAGCCATTACCCTGAAAGTTTTTACCGGGTATACATCTCAAATCGGCGAGCAGATAAAACAGGCTGTTGCCGATTATATAAATGGCCTGGCAATTGGCGATGACGTTCTGCTGAGTCGTATTTATTCCCCGGCAAACCTTGGCGTGGTAAGCGGAGGCAGTGCTCGCTATTACGACATTCAGGAGCTGCTCATCGGCAAATCCTCTGACTCAGTCGCAAGCGGAAATATCGATATTGCTTATGACGAATCTGCGTCATGCGTTGCGAGTCACGTCACTATCACGGTGACCTCATGAGCAAATACACCGAACTTATCACGAACTACCACGCTACCAAGCCACTCTTTTTTGACCATATAGATCTGAGTACTCGCCCGCTGATTGATGTGTCCAGCACTATGTCAGGGCTTGTAACAGCCTTCGATATCGATACGGCGGTCGGCGTGCAGCTCGACACGCTCGGTCTGTGGATTGGTCGTAGTCGCATAGTCAGCGAGCCAATTAGCGGCGTTTATTTTAGTTGGGACACTGACGGGCTTGGATATGACCAGGGCATCTGGCAAGGGCCATATGATCCTGATTATGGCTATACGACGCTGAGTGATGAGACGTACCGCATCATTCTGAAAGCGAAAATCGCTATCAACAACTGGGATGGTCGGAACGACTCTCTGCCTCCCATCCTTGACGCTGCTACCGCAGGCTCAGGCCTGAGGATGCAGATCGTCGACAACCAGGACATGACGATATCGGTCTGGGTATTCCCGGAAACCGATATTGCTGATGTCTCTCTCGAACTGATCGCCGCTATCAAACAGGGCTATCTCACCGTTAAAGCAGCTGGTGTATGGGCCGGTGACGTTGAAACGCCTTCGGTTGAAACACCTTCCGAGGGTTCTAAATTATTTGGGTTTGATATTGATAACGAATACATCAGTGGTTTTGATGTAGGGGCATGGGGAGTATTACTCTGATGGCGAAAAATGACTTTAAAGCGTTTGCAACTGATCGGAATGCCAATGTTATGTCGCAGGAGGAATGGGAAGCGTTGCCTGCGCTTTTATCCGGATTTACAGCAGGGAAAGCATCCAGTGCGCAAGTCAATAAGGTTATTCGACAGGCCAGCTTTATTGCTGCAGCTCTGGCCCAGTTTGTAAGTGATAAAACGCAACGGGATGTGCTTGATAATGGTGATCTGCCCGGTTTTGTTGAATTGCTGGGATCGGGGTTTGCTGTTGAATACCTGAGCCGCAAGAATCCGTTTGGTGATATCAAATCGGATGGCACGGTGAAAACGGCTCTCGAAAACCTTGGTTTGGGAGAAGGTTCTGCATTACCTGTTGGTGCGCCCGTTCCGTGGCCTTTAGCCACTCCGCCAACAGGCTGGCTGAAATGCAATGGTGCGCCTTTTTCTGCCGAAGAGTATCCGGAACTGGCAAAGGCTTACCCGACAAATAAATTGCCTGATTTACGCGGTGAGTTTATTCGTGGCTGGGATGACGGGAGAGGCATTGACCCAGGAAGGATTCTATTGGCTTCACAGGAGCATGCAATGCAAAACGTCACTGGTTCAATAGGGAAAATTCAGCTTTTTAATGACTTAGTTGTCAGTGGTCCATTTCGTAATAACGGTAATAACTTTCTGACTACTGGATTAACAGCGGTTACAGGCACTGGTGGAGGGGATGGTGTCACAACATTTGATTTCGATATGTCAAGGGTGGCAAATACCGCCAATGAAACTCGCCCGGTGAACGTTGCATTTAACTACATTGTGAGGGCTGCATAATGGATAACGCTGTATTAAATAGCGAGTTTATTGCTACGAAGGCAGGGGATATTACTGTTTATAACTATGATGGTGAAACTCGGGAATATATTTCCTCTTCAAATGAATATCTTGCCATTGGTGTCGGTATCCCTGCGCATTCCTGTTTAGACGCCCCTGGTGCATATAAGGATGGTTATACAATTTGCCGCTCTGTGGATTTAAAATCATGGGAATATGTGCCAGACCATCGCGGCGAAACGGTTTACAGCACCACCACTGGCAATCCTGTGAAAGTTTCACAGTTGGGAGAATACCCGGAAGGAACAACCACCGCAGCACCATCCACGCCATATGATCAATGGGATGGCGAGAAATGGGTGACGGATACCGAGGCACAGCATAGCGCCGCAGTAGAAGCGGCAGAAGCACAGCGCCAGTCACTGATTGATGCAGCAATGGCTTCCATTAGTCTGATTCAGCTGAAATTACAGGCCGGACGGAAGTTGACGCAGGCAGAAACAACCCGACTTAACGCCGTGCTGGATTACATTGACGCGGTGACGGCAACAGATACCAGCACCGCGCCGGATGTCATCTGGCCTGAACTGCTGGAGGCGTAGGCCATTCAATATCTGGAGCACTGGAGGTATCAACCAGTTCCAGTGCGTCCAGATAATCCAGCCACAAATTATATTGCATCAGGAGTTTCTCGCCAGAAGGTGGTGATCATCTATGATGTTGGCGTATCGACTTTGTATAAGAAGTTTCCGGTCGGAGATGAATGAAACCGCAGACACGCCGTATGCAAGAACGTGCTGCGGCTGGCTGGCGAACTTTCGATAGTGCGAGTAGTGAATGATTTCCAGCAGTTACCGATTTTACTATGTTTTCAGTAGAACGCTTAGACAAAACTGAGGCGCACAAAGCTTTGCACTGGATTGCAAGGCTTTGTGCTCTTCTGTGGATGTGTGGCTACATGTTTGAAGATCGTTGTGCCGTATTTGTGACATACACATGACAACATCATGCATCAGCTTTCTGTTTGTGCCATCAACTATAGCTTAGTGAATGCGGTTAATGCTTGCTAAAACAGATAGTTATGATTGGTGCTACAGATTCGTAATGCGAAGGTCGTAGGTTCGACTCCTATTATCGGCACCATTTAAATCAATAAGTTACACATCATTAGTACCTTCCTTATTTTTTGACTGGGACAAATTTGGGACCGATGGGTTCAGGATCGAGTCTATTTGCCGTGCGTGTTCGGTAAGGTGATTAGGTGCAAGGTGAGCATATCGACGAACCATTTCGATAGACTCCCAGCCTCCCATTTCCTGTAACACTGACAACGGGACTCCGGCTTGAACCAGCCAACTTGCCCAGGTGTGTCTCAAGTCGTGAAATCTGAAATCATCAATACCAGCCCGTCTCAGCGCCGCTTTCCAGGCTGTGTTTGCGTCATACCGCATCTTCCTTACTGTTGGCGCTTTCGTTCCGTCTGGTTTGGTACAGCTTTCCTTGTACACAAATACCCAACGGTGATGATTCCCGATTTGTTTTTTCAAAACGCGACATGCAGTATCATTCAGCGCAACGCCAATTGCGCGGTTTGATTTACTCTCTTCCGGGTTTATCCATGCCACCCGGCGCTGCATGTCTATTTGTTGCCATTCAAGGTTGATGATGTTCGAGCGTCTTAAGCCTGTTGCCAGTGCAAATTCAACAACAGACTTTAATGGCTCCGGACATTCATCAATCAGCCTTTGTGCTTCATGGGGCTCCAGCCAGCGGATCCGTTTATTCTTTGGTTGAGGCACTTTAATAATTGGTGCCTTATCCAGCATTTTCCATTCACGCTCTGCGGCTCTTAGTAGGGCCTTTATAAATGAAAGATGCGTAGCCTTCGTTGCAACGGACGCTGGTTTTGGCGTGTATTCTGGAACAGGTTTCCCTTTTTTTCTGCATGCTTCTGCCCTGAGTTTCCAGTTTTCCTCATGACGCCGGTTCGTCATTTTCTGCATTGCTGAATAAATTTTTGATTCAGTAATGTCTCTTAGTTGCATTCCTGCGAAATGTTGAAGCCAGAATCCGATCCGGCTTTTGTCATCGTCCAGTGATTTTTTATGTGCTTTCTCTTCAAGCCACCTGACACACGCTTCCTCGAACGTTATATCAGGTATTTCACCAAGTTTGCTGACCCGCCATGCTTCAGCCTTTAGCTTGTCATGGAGTTCTGTCGCCTGCCTTTTGTCCTTTGTTCCAAGAGACTGTTTAAATCTTTTACCGTTCGGCAATGTGAAACTGGCGTACCATATTTCACCTCTGCGGAAGAGTGACATTTTCTTTCCTCTGTTATGCCATCACCCGCGCTCACCTGGACAGTATGCAGCGGAGACTGAAGAGCCGCAATGCAGGCTTGTCGTGTTGTGAGGTAAGGAGATTTATTCTTAGTGGGATCTTTGCGTGTTGCCTGAAGACGCCCTGTGCGTATCCAGTTAATGGCAGTCGGTCTGGATATCTTAAGAAAATGACAGGCCTCATCGAGTGTGAGGCTGTATGGCTCCATTATTTCACCTCTTGTTGTGACATTGTTGAAAAATGGATACCTGCTCGTTGCTGCCAGACGATCCAACCGAGAGTCATATCCCATGCCATGTATTCGTTATCGCCGTTTTTTGCTCTCCGACGATCTACTAAGTCACCGAAACGCTTTTCCATGAATAATTCATAAGCTTCGCGTTCATCTGGTTCTACTTCCAGAGATAGGAGTGCGATTTCATAAGCACGGCGCTCAATATCGTCTCGCACGTCAAGGCTGCTGATACGCTCTTTAATTTCTTTAATCAGTTCTTTGTCGGTAAAAGTGGTCATTATGCTCCAGCCTCCGGTGCTTTTGGCATTACTGCCCAGTGAGTGATATTGACGTTTTCAAGGCTCCCGACCTGAAATGTCCACTGCCATTCTCCGGTTTCTTTTTGTCCCCAGGTGTACCAGAGAGAACGCCAGCCAATTAGCCAGCCTTCTCCGTTAGCATCGAATAACAAAACACTTTCATTTGCTGGTGGCAGTTCAGTTGACACTGGTATTACTTTGTTTTCCTGTGCTGCACATTTAGCTTCAAGCGCATCGAATTTACGCACCAGGTATTCAGCATCTGTTTCATTCACTTTCAGATCTCGCGGTACACATCTCCCACGAAGAAACCCTTCCATTTCGAAAACATTCATGCGCATTTGCGTAACTCCGATAACCGCAATGCGTCGAATGTTTATCAGCTTAACGTTGCGAAGCTTCAGGCAGCGGCATTTTCTCAACTGTCAGATTCTGACCCGTCAAAATCTGACGCATCAAAATCTGACCCGTCAAAATTTGATGCGTCGAAATCTGGCAAAAAAGCGGGTTTTCACCCGTCAGAATCTGGCGGGGATCCGTCAGTAAAATCAAAACATGATCCGTCAGATAAAAAACCTTCTCGTCCGGACGCTTCGCAACCGGACACGCAGACGGATGAACAGGATTTTTTAACTCGCCATCCTGATGCGGTTGTATTCAGCCCTAAAAAGCGCCAGTGGGGAACGCAGGATGATTTGACCTGCGCACAGTGGCTCTGGAAAAAAATCATCGCCCTGTACGAGCAAGCCGCCGAATGTGACGGCGAGGTGGTTCGTCCCAAAGAACCGAACTGGACAGCCTGGGCAAACGAAATTCGCCTGATGTGTGTGCAGGATGGTCGTACTCACAAACAAATCTGCGAGATGTACAGCCGCGTCAGCCGCGATCCGTTCTGGTGCCGTAACGTGCTCAGCCCGTCGAAGTTGCGGGAAAAATGGGATGAGCTTTCCCTGCGCTTATCACCGTCCGTCAGCACGTACACCGAAAAACGCGAAGACCCGTACTTCAAATCCAGTTACGACAACGTGGACTACAGCCAGATCCCGGCAGGATTCAGGGGGTGATCATGAGTCTTTTGAATGAAGTTCAGAAATTCATTGAAGCCCATCCGGGATGTACTTCCGGAGACATTGCGGATGCTTTTGCAGGTTACTCACGGCAGCGCGTTCTGCAGTCAGCAAGCAAGTTACGTCAGAGTGGGCGTGTGGCTCACCGTTGTGAAGGAGATACACGCAGACATTTCCCGCGCCTGACTGAGAGAGCGCAGGAACCGGAACCGCAACCAGTTCGTGAAACCAGACCTGTGCGCAATTTCTATGTCGGCACTAACGACCCGCGGGAGATTTTGTGCCTGACCCGCCAGTCAGAAGAACTGGAGTCCAGGGGCTTATACCGTCGTGCTGCAACGGTGTGGATGGCGGCATTCCGTGAAAGCCACTCCCAGCCAGAACGAAACAATTTTCTGGCGCGTCGTGAGCAGTGTTTACGGAAAAGCAGCAAGCGCGCTGTATCGAGTGATGAGTGGTATCTGTCAGGGAATTACGTGGGGGCGTAATGACGACGTTAACTCAATGCCAGCAGCAGGTGCTGGATATGCTGATTTCTTACCAGAAAGAGCGTGGCTTTCCGCCAACCAATCAGGAGGTGGCAACCATGCTGGGATACCGTTCAGTGAATGCAGCGGTAGAGCATCTTCGTGCACTGGAGAAAAAAGGCGTCATCACGATAAAGCGTGGCGTGGCCCGGGGGATAACGCTTCATACCGCGGTGAAGGACGACGACAGCGAGGCGGTCGGGATTATCCGCGCACTGCTTGCCGGTGAGGAAAACGGCAGGCTGCGTGCAGCCCACTGGTTACATGAGAGGGGCCTGAAAGTATGAAGCTGATCTTGCCTTTCCCGCCCAGCGTGAACACGTACTGGCGACACCCCAACAAAGGGGCGTTTGCTGGTAAGAGTCTGATAAGCGCAGCGGGGCGCAAATTCCAGAGCGCGGCGTGCGCAGCAATAGTTGAGCAGTTACGTCGCCTGCCGAAACCAACGTCGGCACCTGCTTCAGTGGAGATCGTGTTGTTTCCTCCGGATAACCGGATCCGCGATCTGGACAACTATAACAAGGCGCTGTTTGACGCCCTGACCCACGCGGGTGTGTGGGAAGACGACAGTCAGGTGAAAAGAATGCTGGTTGAGTGGGGACCGGTTATCCCGGGAGGGAAGATCGAGATCACTATCAGTAAGTACGAGAAAACGGCGGGTGCAGCCGCCTGATCAAGAGGAGAAACGAAGTATGAATAATCTGATGGTCATTGATGGTATTGAAGTTCGTCGTGATGCTTATGGGCGTTACAGCCTGAACGATCTGCACAGGGCTGCCGGTTCTCTGGATAAGCATAAGCCTGCATTCTGGCTCCGCAATGAGCAAACTGAACGTTTAATAAGCGAGTTGCAGATTTGCAACTCGGTCAATATAGAGCCAGTTAACGTTATTCGTGGCGGAAATAACCAGGGGACGTATGTCTGCAAAGAACTGGTGTATGCCTATGCAATGTGGATCAGCCCGTCATTCCATCTGAAGGTGATCCGTACTTTCGATATGGTAACCAGCGCACCGGAAAAATTATCCGGACAGGCTGCTGACAAGATGCAGGCTGGTGTGATTCTGCTGGACTTTATGCGCCGGGAATTAAACCTGTCTAACTCTTCAGTGCTTGGAGCCTGTCAGAAACTCCAGGAGGCTGTTGGCTTACCGAATCTGGCACCGCGCTATGCCATTGATGCTCCTGCTGATGCACACGATGGCTCAAGTCGCCCGACACTGTCACTGAGTGCACTGCTGAAACAGTATGGTATACGCCTGACGGCTAATCAGGCATATCACCAGATGGTGAAGCTGGGGATCGTCGAGCAGCGCGAACGATACAGCCGTACCACGATTAACAACATCAAAAAATTCTGGTCGCTGACAGCGAAAGGCTGCATGTTCGGCAAGAACATCACCAGTCCCGCAAATCCGCGCGAGACGCAGCCGCATTTCTTCGAATCCCGATTCCCTGAGCTGTTAAAGCTGCTCGATATCGTTCATTGAGGTGACCGTGAGAGCACTACTGACCCCTGAAATTGCCCCGCGTATGGGGATCGTATTGTTCAGACCAGGTTCAGAGCTGATGCCCCTGTTTATGCAGGGGCGTGTCCTGCTGGAGCCTGAGCCGGAACGTTATTCATCTTTCGCCAGTGGTGCTGTTCCGGCGGCATCACAACCGCTGGCGGATGATCCTGCCGTTCGGGCCGTGTTCCGCAATGAGGCAGTGATCCGTCGTGCTGGTGGCGTGGAATGTCTTGAAAGCTGGTTACTTCGTGAAAAAGGCTGCCAGTGGCCTCATTCCGACTGGCACAGCGAGAACATGACCACAATGCGACACGCGCCGGGTGCAATCCGTCTGTGCTGGCACTGCGATAACCAGCTGCGCGATCAGTTCACGGAACGGCTGGAATCAATGGCAACGGATAACTGTGCCCGCTGGGTGTTGTCTGTTGTGCGTCGGGATCTCGGTTTTGATGACAGTCACGTTGTGACAATGCCGGAACTGTGCTGGTGGCTGGTTCGTAATGACCTGGCGGGAGCCTTGCCGGAAAGTGCAGCCCGTAAGGCACTGAGATTACCGAAGCCTGTTGTGCCGTCTGTCACCCGGGAAAGTGACCTTGTTCCTTCGGTTCCTGCCACCAGCATCATCCAGGATAAAGTGAAAAAGGTGCTGGCGCTGAAAGTGGATCCGGAGTCGCCGGAGTCTTTTATGTTACGCCCAAAACGTCGCCGCTGGGTTAACGAAAAGTACACGCGCTGGGTTAAGACACAGCCGTGTGCATGTTGTGGAAAGCCTGCTGATGATCCCCACCACCTGATAGGCCACGGTCAGGGCGGAATGGGTACAAAAGCGCATGACCTCTTTGTATTGCCTTTGTGCAGAAAGCATCACGACGAGCTGCATGCGGATACCGCGGCATTTGAAGAGAAGTATGGCTCCCAGCTGGAGTTGATATTTCGTTTTATCGATCGTGCGCTGGCAACTGGCGTGCTGGCCTGATTTTGTGGAGAAAGTTGATGCGTGATATTCAGATGGTTCTTGAGCGTTGGGGGGCATGGGCAGCTAATAACCGTGAGGATGTGACCTGGTCGTCCATTGCTGCTGGTTTTAAGGGGGTACTTCCTTCAAAAGTAAAATCCCGTCCGCAATGTTGTGATGATGACGCGATGATCGTTTGCGGATGTATGGCCCGTCTGAAAAAGAACAACAGCGATTTGCATGATTTACTAGTGGATTATTATGTCGGCGGTATGACATTCATGTCACTTGCAAGCAAGCATTGTTGCTCTGATGGTTATATCGGGAAAAAGTTACAGAAGGCTGAGGGAATAATTGAAGGAATGTTAATGGCATTAGATATCCGGTTAGAGATGGATATCGTTGTTACGAAGTCCAATTGATACGCTAATTGTTCACTTAATTTTATTAAAAATGGGGCGTGTCAACGCCCCCAAAATAAAGGGTAATATATAACAGAAGGTTTATATAGTCAGAAGCAAGGTAGTGCTTCTAAAGGAAGTGGCTTGAGGGAGCCACTTATATGTTGGGGAGGCAACGCCTCCCGCAACATATCTTTTAGTAACCAGATTAGAACTGGTAAACCAATCCTACAGCAACGATGTTGTCAGTGCTTACACCGAGTGCTTTAGTGAAGTCATTTTTGTCAAGCAGGTTGATTTTGTAATCAACGAAAGTAGACATGTTTTTGTTGAAGTAATAAGTTGCACCTACATCAACATATTCAACCAGGTCCTGATCACCCCAAACACCCAAGTCTTTTCCTTTAGAATGCAGGTAAGCAACGGACGGACGCAGACCGAAATCGAACTGATATTGTGCAACAGCTTCGAAGTTCTGTGCTTTATTAGCAATGAAGTGATCAGCAAACACCGTCATATTCTGGGTTTCAGAATAGGTAGTGGCCAGGTAAATGTTGTTAGCGTCATATTTCAGACCTGCAGCCCAAACTTCTGCATTTTTACCGGAAGCAAATACTTCAGGAAGAACTTTCCCTGCATTGACTTGAGTGTCGGTACGATCAGATTTTGCATAGGTCGCACCAATGCCGAATCCTTCGTATTCATAGGTAGCAGAGAAACCGAAGCCATCACCGTTACCTTCGGTGTAGTTCTCGAAATCGTTACGGTCATTTTTGCCCTGATACTGAGCAGCAAAGTTCAGGCCATCAACCAGACCAAAGAAGTCGTTATTACGGTAAGTTGCAACACCAGTTGCACGCTGAGTCATGAATACGTCGGTTTGAGTCCAGGTATCACCACCGAATTCTGGCAGTACGTCAGTCCACGCACCGATGTCGTATGCTACACCGTAGTTACGACCATAATCGATGGAGCCGTAGTCACCGAATTTCAGACCAGCGAAGGCAAGACGGGTTTTATCTTTGGAAGAACCCTGAGATTCAGCACGGTTGCCTTTGAATTCGTATTCCCACTGACCGAAACCAGTCAGTTGATCGTTGATTTGGGTTTCGCCTTTGAAGCCCAGACGAACATAAGTAGTGTCACCATCATCTGCCTCGTTAGAGGAGAAGTAGTGCTTAGCATTAACTTTTCCGTACAGATCCAGCTTGTTACTGTCTTTATTATAAATCTCTGCTGCCTGAGCAGACATCGCCAGCAGTACTGATGCAGCTACAGCAGAAATTGCCACTGTTAATTTTTTCATCGTGAGACCTTTTTTTGAACATTTATTAAAAAATGATGCCCTGCGCGACAAATATTCATCTAATCAATGTGATTAATTCAAGATATAAGTTTTAGATTCTTATTTAAATTGTGATCTAGATCTCTATTTTTATCTGAACTTTTTCTATTGCATGCTGTACATGACTATTCTCTGAAAGAAAATAAATTTGGTAGCTAAATTATATTAAAGGTTGTTATTAATAAGTGTTCTATAAATCATCTCTTTAATTTAAACTCATTGAAAATAACGTCGGAAATTATTTAATGATTATTTGTTTATTTTTCCTTATGTGATTGTGGTGGTGTTTTGAACACTCGATATCATTCTCACAAATATTGTTTAGAGGTTTACGTACGTAAAAAATTGGTTATGCTGTTAAGAGTGGTTACTTCGCCACACAGCTTAAACCCGCCGTCGAGCGGGTTTTTTTGTACCTGTAAACCTGGTGCAGTACGGTAAACACGCTGGTGGTCGTGAATACTGACTTTTTATCTTGCTGGCTTTTTAGACAAGAGTTATTGGTATGTCATGTTAACCATGAAGGTAAAAAACATGCTAAAACAGCTAGATATGACAGAAACGGCGAAAGTTGTTTTTAATGAATTAAACGGCAAACCGGCAACAGTCGGGGAGATTGCACAAAACACATACCTTTCACGCGAACGCTGTCAGTTAATACTGACCCAGCTGGTTATGGCGGGGCTGGCAGATTACCAGTTCGGCTGTTACAGACGCCTTCAGCAATGAAGGGCTTTTAATTTGTGAAAATGGGCGGCTGGTGGGTGTTGGTAGCACCTGCCAGCCATTCGCTCATGCTTACTGGTCACAAGCGAACCACGGCCCACTGCTTTAGCGCAAAAGCAGAGTGAGCCTACCAGAGTTACGCTTACTGATCCATGAAAAATACTGTAAAAATAAACAGTGTTGATTTAATCAACGCTGATTGCCTGCATTTTATTCAGTCCCTGCCTGATGATTCCATTGACCTGATTGTTACCGATCCGCCGTACTTCAAGGTGAAACCCAACGGCTGGGACAATCAGTGGAAAGGGGACGAAGATTACCTTAAGTGGCTGGACCACTGTCTGGCCCAGTTCTGGCGGGTGTTAAAACCTGCCGGAAGCCTTTACCTGTTCTGTGGGCATCGCCTGGCATCTGATATTGAGATCATGATGCGTGAACGTTTCAACGTGCTTAACCATATCATCTGGGCGAAGCCGTCCGGACGTTGGAATGGGTGTAATAAAGAAAGTCTGCGCGCATATTTTCCTGCCACAGAGCGCGTTCTGTTTGCTGAACATTACCAGGGGCCATATCGCGGCAAAAGTGACGGCTATGCGGCAAAAGAAAGGGAACTCAAACAGCACATAATGGCACCGCTGATATCGTATTTCAGGGATGCTCGTGCCGAACTGGGTATAACGGCAAAACAAATTGCCGAAGCCACAGGTAAGAAAAATATGGTTTCCCACTGGTTTGGTGCCAGTCAGTGGCAGTTGCCGAATGAGGCTGACTATCGGAAGTTACAGGCACTGTTTTCCCGTATAGCGGCAGAGAAGTTTCAGGAACAACAACTGGAACAACCACACCACCAGCTGGTGGCATCTTATGATTCACTGAATCGCAAATATTCTGAATTGCTGGATGAGTTTAAATCTCTCCGGCGCTATTTCTCCGTATCAGTCTCCGTGCCTTATACCGATGTCTGGACGCATAAGCCCGTTCAGTTCTACCCGGGTAAACATCCGTGCGAGAAACCGGCGGATATGCTCCGGCAAATAATCAATGCCAGTAGTCGACCTGGTGATCTGGTTGCTGATTTCTTTATGGGATCCGGTTCCACAATAAAAGCAGCAATGGCGCTGGGGCGTCGGGCGTTAGGTGTTGAACTTGAGTCAGAGCGGTTTAATCAGACGGTGAAAGAGGTAAGTGAACTGGTGGGGAAATAATTCTGGTGGCCACGTTGCGTGGCCTTTTTATTTCCAACACAGCACCCGCAAATATCGCGAGGTGAGAGATGACGAAATGCCTCATAACCCAAATACCTGGCTGGACTTGGTCCAGAGCTGGTGGCGTGGAGACACACCGCTGGGTGCAGTGATTATGTCGATCGTTATGGCTGGTTTGCGCATCGCCTATTTTGGCGGTGGTGGTGGCTGGAAGCGAAAAACGCTCGAGATTTTGCTATGTGGCGCTCTGACGCTGACCTTTGCATCCGCTCTTGAGTATGTCGGATGGCCTAAATCGCTTTCTGTTGCCATTGGTGGTGGCGTGGGGCTGATCGGTGTCGATGCTATTCGTGGGGCTGCAATGCGAGTAATCGGTAACAAATTTGGTAGCTCGAAGGAGTAATTTATGCAGGCACTAAATTCCCAGCGTAAAGCTTTCCTGGATATGGTGGCATGGTCAGAAGGAACGGATAACGGGCGACAACCGACACGTAACCACGGTTATGATGTTATTGTTGGTGGTGAACTGTTCACTGATTACTCCGATCACCCTCGCAAACGTGTCACGCTAAACCCCAAACTCAAATCAACAGCCGCCGGACGTTATCAGCTTCTTTCACGCTGGTGGGATGCTTACCGTAAGCAGCTTGCTCTGAAAGACTTCTCTCCGAAAAGCCAGGATGCTGTGGCATTGCAGCAGATTAAGGAGCGTGGCGCTTTACCGATGATTGATCGCGGTGATATTCGTCAGGCAATTGACCGTTGCAGCAATATCTGGGCTTCACTGCCGGGCGCTGGTTATGGTCAGTTCGAGCATAAGGCTGACAGCCTGATTGCAAAATTCAAAGAAGCAGGCGGAACGGTCAGAGAGATTGAGGTATGAGCAGAGTAACCGCGATTATTTCCGCTCTGGTTATCTGCATCATCGTTTGCTTGTCATGGGCTGTTAATCATTACCGCGATAACGCCATTACCTACAAAGCCCAGCGCGACAAAAATGCCAGAGAACTGAAGCTGGCGAACTCGACAATTACTGACATGCAGATGCGTCAGCGTGATGTTGCTGCGCTCGATGCAAAATACACGAAGGAGTTAGCTGATGCGAAAGCTGAAAATGATGCTCTGCGTGATGATGTTGCCGCTGGTCGTCGTCGGTTGCACATCAAAGCAGTCTGTCAGTCAGTGCGTGAAGCCACCACCGCCTCCGGCGTGGATAATGCAGCCTCCCCCCGACTGGCAGACACCGCTGAACGGGATTATTTCACCCTCAGAGAGAGGCTGATCACTATGCAAAAACAACTGGAAGGAACCCAGAAGTATATTAATGAGCAGTGCAGATAGCGCTGCCCATATCGATGGGCAACTCATGCAATTATTGTGAGCAATACACCCGCGCTTCCAGCGGAGTATAAATGCCTAAAGTAATAAAACCGAGCAATCCATTTACGAATGTTTGCTGGGTTTCTGTTTTAACCACATTTTCTGCGCCGCCACAAATTTTGGCTGCATCAACAGTTTTCTCCTGTCCAATTCCCGAAACGAAGAAATGATGGGTGATGGTTTCCTTTGGTGTTACTGCTGTCGGTTTGTTTCCAACAGTAAACGTCTGTTGAGCACATCCTGTAATAAGCATTGCCAGAGCGGCAGAAAACAACATTTTTTTCATCTTATTATCCTGCATTGTTAAAAACGGCAGAATCCTATGTGACAACAATTAAACGATAGTTAAATGGATTGATGAAAATTAAAACTATATAGGTGTACGGTCAGACTATTGGAGGTAGTCTGGATTTGAATGTCAGTCTGTTGTCGGCATTCTGGCAATGCAATTTGGATAAAGCGGGGATTAAAAAGATAGAGGCGAGCCGGTCAGGTAGAAATGAATCAGGCTCAAAGTGAAGCGGAAAAGGTCTGTGGTACAAGCTGATGCAGCCATAATTACAGCCTGATGATTTGTGGAATGAAACATGTTGAACCTCCTTAATTGATGTTATTCGAGTGATGAAGGCATTCTGTCCTTCTATAGTGTCCAGTAAATCAAACAGGAAACTTGTCCAACGTGTTGGACAAGCCTCTCCATTAGTGAGTTGTATTGATCACAACTCTACAAAGAATTCATTACTGGGTAGATGAAAATAGTTTCACGATGAATGGAGGAGGCTATGTCGGTGGCTTCTTCATTGGAGTACATATGCCATCACGAATCCCAAAAGCCTGCCGTGTTCGTGGCTGCCGCCATACCACCACAGACCCGTCAGGCTATTGTGAAAGCCACAAAAGCGAAGGCTGGAAGCAATACAAGCCAGGACAATCCCGTCATCAGCGCGGTTACCGGATGAAACGTCAGCGCGATCTGAACGGGGCGCGGCGCTTTCTGCTGCTGGAGTGTACGGAGCTGGGCGAATGTAGGCAGAGTCACGGAGGCAACAATGACGACTTCCTTTTTGCACGTTGATTTTCAGCAGCCCGCGGAGATGCGCTTTAACCGCGCCCGTGTCCGGCGGGCGTTTGTCACGATTGGTCAGCGTCATATGCGTGATGCCCGTCGGCTGGTGATGCGCCGTGCGCGGTCGGCACCGGGTGAAAACCCCGGTTATCAGACCGGACGCCTGGCTCGTTCGATTGGTTACATGGTACCCAGAGCCAGTAAACATCGCCCTGGTTTTATGGCACGTATAGCCCCTAACCAGCGTAATGGAGAGGGAAACCGCCGTATCACCGGTGATTTTTATCCGGCTTTTTTGTTCTATGGCGTGAGGCGAGGGGCAAAGCGTCGTCGCAGCCATCATCGTGGTGCATCCGGTGGCAGCGGCTGGCGACTGGCTCCACGTAATAACTTCATGGTGGAAACGCTTGAAAAGAACCGCAGCTGGACACGCTATTTTCTGGCGCGGGAATTGCGTAAATCACTGAAGCCGGAGCGACGACACAGATGAAACTGACGCCTGTTATTGCTGCGCTGCGTGCCCGCTGCCCGTATTTTGAAAACCGGGTGGCAGGCGCGGCACAGTTCAAAAATCTGCCGGAGGTCGGAAAGCTGAGACTCCCGGCGGCGTATGTGGTACCGGGTGATGACTCTCCGGGAGAAAACAAAAGCCAGACCGACTACTGGCAGGAGCTGAAAGAGGGCTTCTCCGTGGTTGTCATACTGAGTAACGGGCGTGATGAGCGCGGTCAGTTTGCTTCGTATGATGTGGTGGACGATGTCCGGCAGATGCTCTTTAAGACTCTGCTGGGCTGGAAACCGCGCAGAAGGATAAGTTCGGCGCGGGTAAGAACGGTTTTACCCGTGGTAACCCCCAGACCGGCACGCCTGCCACCGATCTGGATGATGACTACTTTGACATGTTGCAGGAGGAGCTTTGCAGCGTGGTGGAGGCATCCGGTGCCAGCCTGGAGAAGGGGCGGCACGACCAGCTGCTTACCGCGCTTCGTGCGCTGCTGTTAAGCCGCAAGAATCCGTTTGGCGATATCAAATCGGATGGCACGGTGAAAACAGCTCTCGAAAACCTTGGTTTGGGAGAAGCCAGATATGTCATTCAGCGAGGAGCTAATGCCAATGGTGCGTGGATACGCTGGTCAGATGGTGCAATAGAAGTATTTGGAACTGGTGGTTCCAATGATAATGGGCTGGCTAAAGTCGTTTATCCAATTGCACTACCTAAGCTTTCACGTTTTATCAGCATAGCGGAAAGAATAAGAACAGATTACGAGGCCACACCTAATAACGTTCACGTTTCAATGATCGTGGATGACCAGATCAGTAATACAGGTTTTTATGTCCGCTGCCAGATGTACGACGGAAGACCATCAACAAGTGCTTTTTCCTGGAGAGTTTATTGTGCGCCTGTTTAATCCTGTTACTTTGACTGAAGTAATCCCCGGTCTTCATGACGTGACCGGGGCTGTGGAATTACCAGAAGATAACTGGTTTTTTACTGCATCTGAAATCCCTGAAGGAATGGAAATATCTGTTAACGAGAAGGGCGAACCCATTCTGATTGAGATTAAACCATCTCAGGTGGAACTGGCCAGATAACCCCCGGCGCGGTGCTGGTATCTGATTCCATCACCGCGTCGATATTACCAACATCATATTCAGTCATTTCCGGTTCCGGTGGCGCTATAAACTCTCCGTCAGAATAGAACCAACCGACGCCTGCATCTATATGATCAATATTTATAATTTCGCAGTTAGAGAATAAATCACCCTCTCCATCCCAGATAATAATATTTTTCACCACGCCATGTTCAATCAGAGCAAAATTACTCATCAGGCATACTCCTCAACAATAACTATTCCCGGGGCACCGTCACCTCCCGATTGAGCCTCACTTCTGGCAGGTGCGCAGGCTCCGCCTCCGCCAGCACCAAAGCCCTCAGCTTTACCACCACCACGTCCGCTGAATGATGAAGAACTTGCACCACCTATACCGCCTGAACCTAGTGGTGTATCCCCCCCGGTACCACCTGCAACAGCTTTAACAGAGATAACCATTGCACCTGGTGTTTTTGCACTACAGCGAAATGCTCTTAGTACAGTACCGGACGATGTCGGACTGGCACCCCATGAAATACCCTGAATATATGATGTGTTTGCAGATGCTCCCCCCGCGCCACCGCCTGTACCACCCGGTGCAGTTATCAGGGAACCGAAATAAGTTGTGCCACCTTCACTACCTGAATTTCTTCCGGCTCCCCCCCCTTTACCTGCAGCACCGATAATAACGGTAATGACTCCAACTTATTGATAGTGTTTTATGTTCAGATAATGCCCGATGAC
>OGIM01000075.1_pt1 | contig 50277 bp, 58 predicted proteins | sample 1571801 | NCBI WGS metagenome assembly OGIM01 (sample SAMEA2582106, study PRJEB24529) | metagenome | biome: Human gut stool | place: China | collected 2011
CATATCTTCAAATATCGTGTTGGCATCTATGTTGCCGTCTTCATCGGCAATGAATAGGGTAGCGTTGTCAATGCTCTTGCCCCAACTATCCTTGTGTTTGGCGATGATGTTATGTGAAGCTCGCTTCATATACACGGAAGGAATAGCCAATGCAGGGTTCTCCTTCACCATGTCGCTAATTCTTGCGTCTGCCCACAAATCAAGCGATGTAAGCAGTTTCTCTTTCAGTTCTGTTACGTTCATTTCTTAGTTTCTCCTTTCTTTGTTTTGTTGTACCAAACGAGATATTCTTGCCAAGTTTTGTCGCTGTGGTTAGTCATATAATCGTTGAGCATAGCAGATTTTTGTTCCTCTGCTTGCGCTACTTCTTTTCTCAAACGCTGCATCAAAGATAAGTGCTTCTTCAATGCTTCCTGTCCTTGCTGAGTACTCTCAATGCGAGGGCGTATGATACGCAATTCCTCATCTTGCACTAGCTTAGACACATATTGCAAGCTATTAACGTATTCCTGATTCTGCATCAAGTACTGACGTTGTGCGCCCGTAAGATTGTCCTCAATCTTATCAATCTCATCCCAAAGTGGGGTGGCGGATTGCTGCGCTTGCATATTGATAGATGCTCGCTTCTGTTGTATAGCCTCGTACACCTTCTGCAACTCGGCATCCATCATTTGCGGCTGCTGCTGACTTGTGCCCATATCAAGTAAAGGGCTGTTTCCGAAATTCATCATAATCAATATCTTTAAGTTGGTGATATGTTATAGAGAGGTGAGAGGGCATCCACCAACGAGGGCAAACACCCCTCACCAACTCATTTCTTCTTAGTCCGTCTTACGGTCTTTGCCTTGCTACGCACCAGTGCTGGGCGTTGTGGTGGTTGTAGTGCCGCAGTTGCAGCCGCTGTAACTACCGAATCCCTGGAGTACTGGAGTGTTCGGGAGCATCAACTGCCCTCGCAAGCAGTTGCAAGTGTTCTCCTTGACGTAAGCCATCATAAGCTTCTCCTTGTAAGGAGTGAGGGCTTCCATAATGGCTACCTTCTTGTCGAGGTCACAATACTTAGCTTGCAACGCATCGTACTGGTCTCGCTGGTTCTTGTACAGACCGAAGTCCGCATCTACCTGAGACTTGTAAAGTCCGAACTCAGCCTGCATTGCACGGCGGTTCTCTGCGTTGATGGCATCAGTAGCACCCTTGTACATAGAGAACTTTTCTGCGATGTCAGTCTCACGCATAGCGTAGAACTTGTTAGCGGTGTCAAGCTTCAAGCCGAACATGTCGGTAAGCAACTTCACCTCATCAGCGCATTCCTTCTCCATTACCTGCAAGGCGGTTGGCTGGTTGGCATTCGCATTTGCGCCATAACCGTTTGCGTTGATGTTCACATTCTCAGGCATATTACTGCCACCGAGTGAACCAAACACGCTGCGATTACCGCCAAACAACCAAGCACCAAGACCGAGTGCTGTACCAGCTATGCCAAGACCCAATCCTGTGCCTGCGATACCTTTAGAAGCATACTCATCGTGCTTCTTTCCCTCTTCGTAGATTTTCTTCTCTACTACTTTTGCATCTGTCATCTCCATAATACAATCTTTTGAAATCCTTAATATTAACTAACACTATGTAATCGATTACGGATGCAAAGGTACGAAGAATAGGGGAGAGCAAATATAACTCTATCACACTTTCTTTTAGTGGTTGATTATCAGTGTTTTAAGGTGATAGTAGGTAATATCATTTTAAGCTAATATATATTTTTAATAAAATATTGTATTTTTAAAACCCACGAAATCGGGGAAATTAGAATCCTTTCCAAAGTTTGCAAGATTGGAAAGGATTGAAAACAAAAAGAGAGGCAATCACTTACCTCTCTTACTCAACTCCTAAGAAATATTTAGTAGATACAGATACAATCCTACCCCGAACCACATTATCAATATCATAGTTGATGATGTCACCCAAGATAGAAAGAACTTGTCTATCGTCTTATACTTATAAGTAATGTATAGATAAACAATGAATGTGCTGTTGATTATTGCTAACATCGCTACTATAATCAAAGTCTGAAACATAAAATCCATAATACTCATACGTGCTCGCTTATCCGTGCTGCGATAGGGCTTATCCGTTATGATTTTCTCTTACTCTTAATATAGTGAAGAATATCCCACTTCTTCCAATATCGGCTGTGCCCTCTTTTCTTGCACTCACCGTTAGGAATATCGCCTCTCGCTACCATTCTATTCAATGTCGCATCAGAAACGTGCAGTTTCTCCTTGACTTCCTCGGTGCTCATCATAGGATTGAGCATATCGGGGATGATGTCACACAATCTATCCAGGTCATCATCGCTCATTCCGCAAGCAGTGACCTTCTCACCATTTCGCTGCTGCTCGTCTGCCTTAAAGCAAGCATCACTCAGCGACTTTAAAGCCGTGCCGAGTATCTTATAATTCAATATCTTTCCCATAATCATGCACAAATTTTACGTCCTAACTTGGTTCTACTGATAAACATATCTGCAAATCCATATAGATAAAACATTGCCGTTACAATCATAACCGTAAAGCAGGAATCTATCATATTGTTGGTTGTGTACCAACTCCACTCCACGATGTGAGCTGCGTTGATGCCGAAAAAGTAGAAAAATGGTATTCTGTATCTCCAACACAAAAAGAAGAATCTACTAGCCAGAATAGCCACCATAGGCAATACGTACACCATAAAGTAGATGTAGATATAACAAGGCGCATTCTCTGCATAAGGGATAAACATCTCTCTATGATGCTGAGAGAACTCCCATATCCCATAAGCGTGAAAGCACATAAGGACAACTGGTATGTACTTGCAGAACCAGCGGAAGAACTTCAAGATTCTCCTGCTATACCGATTTCCGTGCTTCATAAGCATATCCATCAGCTCGGTTACGTCCACATTCTTTAATAGTCGTTGGACTTCGGCTTCGTCTTCTTTAGTCATAATTCGTTGATTTTAAATGTCGGTTCATAAGTTTAATGGTGCAAAAATACGCATTTTTTAAGATAAGTGATTGTTTTTTTGATTGATTTTTGTGTTAAACTTTATAAAAAATAACAATCCGAAAGCTTTGTTGCTGCTTTCTCGTTACCTCTTTCTCATTTTTCGGCAGCGGAAGCATTGTGCTTTCATATTAATTTTGCATCTTTGCGGCAGAAATCAAAACATTAAGATTATGAATATTAAAAGATTTGATACTTATAGAGGTGTCTGCGTAGATACTATCGGTACAAAAGGTGACGTTTCCGTTGTGGTTACTGATACAAAATACGTATGCAAACCAAAAGAAGATACAGCCGCCTACGAACTATATAAGCAGATAGAAAGCGGAGATGTAATAGCGGTCGCATTCTGCTATGTCAAAGAGTATTCTGGAACAGACAGAATCCTTCGTGTTATATTTATGCCAAAGGCGGATTTTGAGAAAATGGTATCTATAGGTGACTGTCAGTATATCGGTAATAATATCCATGGGCTTCCGATGGGAATAGAGATGTACTCACTGGAAGGTACTCATCTAAGCAAGTTAAATATGTGTTAATAACAAAAAGTACCATAATGACAAATAAGCGTTATGGTGCTTCATACGTCTCCATAACAACTTCTCCGTCTCTCATATAAACCTCAACCTCATACCCTTCATCAAGAAGCAGGCTGATTTCCTTCTCGGTCGGGATTCTCTCTAGTGTCCTTTTTATCTGATTCATAGTAATTATCCATCAAAAAATCGAAATCCTTGCTGTTGTGTTTCTTTAGCTTCTTTCGATTAATTATATCTCTCTTGTATTTATTCTTGATACAGACACATTCATAATGACCTTTAATATAAAGGTGTTTATAGAATCTCAAATCCATTTCCAGTATAACGCCCTTTCTGATATCATAGCTATCACAATGTTTCATCAACCCTAGATAGCTGTTGATAGAACAAACGTAGTGCTGCAATTCCTCTATCGTGTAGTTATCGGGCAATGTATTCATATGATGTACCAGTTGTTTAAAGTTGCTTACCATACGATTACTAACATAAAATCTATCACGTTTCACAACCATACCGGTAAACTTAATACCCTTATATACGGATTGCAGTTCTATCTTCCTCGGATGCAATGTAACGCCTATATTGGCAAGATATTCCCTTATCTTAGGGATAGAAGCTAACAATACCCGTTTATCTTGATGAATCAAGAAGAAATCATCCACGTATCTTCCGTGGTGATAGATATGCAGAATTATCTCAAGCATCCAATCAAAATCATTGAGCCAGAAGTTTGCATCATGCTGACTTGTAAGGTTGCCGATAGGGAGACCGTGGTTTTTCTCTGCTCCTCGCAAAGTTTTGCCTTTCGGTACTTTTGCCATGGTCTCTTCGGAAGAGCGTTTGATGCAGTTCTTTGTCGGGTCATTCATTATCGTAACACGAGACAAGTAGCGCAGGTCTTCCATATCATCTCCTTTGTAATTATCTAAAATAAACGCATCTACTTTGTCTGCAAGCTCTTCTCTAGGTATGCTCATAAAGAAACCTCTCATATCGCATTTCAGATACCAGCACGGCTTGGTGAAGTTCTCAGAACATTCTTTAATATCTTCTGCAAGCTGCCTTACTCCATAGAGCTGCCCCTTGCCGCAGCGACAGTTATACGTTCTATCACTGAAAACACCCTCGAATAACGGTTCTAGCCGTAAAGCAATATAATGGTGAATAACTCTATCACGAAAATTAGCAGCAAATACCTCTCGATAGACAGGTCGGGAGACAACAAAGGTAATGGATGGCATCGGCTCGTAAGTCCTTGAGTTTATTCTTTCAACCAAGTCCGTTATATTTTCAAATAGGTATGTTTCAAACCTTATTGCATCTGGTGATGACGCCTTGCCTTTACGGCAGTCTTCGTAGGCTGCTATAATATATTCTGCCTTTACCATTACTATTATCTCTCTAACTCTCCTAACTAGTGCTGTAACAGGACGAACTCGATTCGAATCGTCAACCTTACCGTTGTTGTTCCGATTGCCATTGTCGAAATTCAGATTCCACGCATTGTTGCCCGAATTCTCAACACACGACCAGTAATTCGTCCGCTATTTTCTCGCTCTTTATTATACATCTTAGCTGCTTCGCTACACCGAACAAATGATGATACGACTTGACAGCAGCGAGACCATTATTTATGAAGAATCACATTCTATAATAAGCCTTAACCTAATTATACTCTAGCTTTATTCAAAGCAGGACTAACCTTTCTTTGAATTTCCCCAAGCTGTAGCCTGCCTACCGATGATGGTTGTCAATCTGCAAATATCTGCCGCTTGCTTCTCCGAGAATAGTTTCCTCTTGAAGCAAAGGCGAAGGATTGTTTTGAGAAGTTCGAATTTGACACGAAATCCCATCATGTACTGATGTCTGTTATCCGCATACATATTCGCTAGCTGAATATACTCAAAAAGTTCAAGAGCAACGCTTGTCATTTTCTCACCTAAATCGTAACGATACATTCTCGGAAAACCAACCTTCATAGCCGTGAGCTTATCGATCAACTCAAAAGTGTCCTTATATATCTGTAAATCCTTCGCTAATGCCATAGATATTCTAGCTTATTGCCACTAATTATTCGTGATATTGTTATTATTTATGTGTCCGTAATTCTTCACCTCCCAACCTTGCTTACCCGATCTGCGGTCGGGAAGAGGTAAAGGGGTGAAGAGATAAAATGATTAAAATGCTGTAACAGGACGAACTCGAAGCGAAACGTCAACCTTACCGTAGAAGTACCGATGGCCATAGTCGAAACTCAGATCCCACGCACCGCTGCCCGAATACTCAACACACGACCAGTAATGCGTCCGCTGGAGCAAATCGGCATTCTGCTTGCCTGCGCTCTTAATGCGCTGCAAGGCAAGATTGATAGTCTCGAAATGAGAGTGGATAATTTCGAGTTCTCCAGTTGCAGCGAGATGCCAAGACTTGGCTGGAATACTAACGTCTCCTCCTGGGTCACCCGTATGTGATTTTGAATAGTTGTAGCAGTAAGCAACTGCGTATGTCTGAGGGGAATCGTTCTTGTAATAACTGCTCGCCATAATAGCGGCTGTTCTAGTTTTGCCATCGAGGAGACTCCAATCGTTTGATGTCTGATACCCGACAGAACTAGCATTTTGTACGCTTCCCCATTTCATTGGAGCACTAGGTTCTGTTAAGGCAATACCAATACGTATGCTACCGTGTTGGACTACGACAGCATCAGCATCAGCTCTACTAATTCCAATGCTAGTAGTCTGCCATGCTTCGCATCTCATATAGCTGCCCCAAGTTTCTTTCTGTATCTTACCAATATACACTCCATCCTGCAATGAACGGAGATTCTGTTCAAGATAAGCCTTCATGCTAGCCGCTGAAGCATTTGTGATGGCTTGCCCGTTAGCAGACAGCCAATCGCTGATTTTTCTTGTTCTTATAGCCATAATTTTATACCTTTTAGTATCTTCTAAATTATTATTATTACCGTCGTTACTTGTCCTCTTTATCGTCCGATGCCGCATCGTCGTTGATAGCGGCACTCACTGCGTCGATGAAACAAGGAGCAGTAGTACGTTCTACGAGTTCTCTGATGATTTTCCCCTCTTCATCGGTGTACTCCGTCTCGTCTCTTCCATTCCACATCTTCACGGCAAGAGCCTGCCCTGCCAATCCAAGCCCCGCTCCCTGCGAATAAATGATGTTCGCAATCTGTTTTCGAGCGTTAACTACCTGACACTGATTCTTGTCGAGTGTCATAAATACTTCCAAGTGTTCTAATTTTATTTTCATATATAACTTATTTTAACTTACCACATAACTTACTATCCACTGGCTACCATTATACCATATCCAACTTACCTGCCCTCTCGAATCTGAGTTCCAAGTCGTGCCAGTAACGGCGGAACGTGCATCGTAGATACCTTTGCTTGACGAAAAAATCACCCTACCTCCTCGCTGGATTATGGTATAGCATTGCCCATATTTCGGAGAATATGGCAGCGTAATTGTGATTACCGAGGAATTGTAGCATTCAATCGTGTGGTCATACTCAGTAAGAGTGTAGTTCGATGCTATATTAGCAAAAGATGGTCTAAGACCTGCTACATCTCCGTTGTTTATAGCGATAGCGTGGCTTTTCGTGCCGCCCATCGCAGACAGTTCAAGAGCTTTTGCCGTATAACCAGACGTACCAATAACTGATATGTACGCAGCAGCTTGGTCTGTATTTGCACCTTTTGGTGTATTTAATGTTATACGCAACGCTCCGTTAGTCCAAGACGGTGTACCTTCGGTATCTTCGGTATTGCCGAAGAAGAACTGCGCTCCATTTCCAGGAACGCCAGTTGATGCGGAGATACCTTGTGAGTTCAAGGATATGCTTGATGGTGCACTGAAATTTGCAATTCCCTTATAGTTGGCATAGAAATCATAATATCCCCCTTGAAGCTCTCTTATGGCGAAAGAACCGATTGTGCCAGCCGTAGCCTTTATTACACCTCCACGTGTCACTGCAAAGGAAGCTGAATCCCCGTCTTTGCCACCGAGCCAAAGACTCCAGTCATTATCATTATTGACAACCCTGAACGAACCATACATCGCCCCGCCTGACGGATTGTACAGATTAATCTGATTGGTTCCGAGCATATTGATGGTTGCATTCTCAGCAAGGAGAAGATGAGTTGCTATTGACTTATAGTTATTCATCTCTCCCCAATGTCCATCATTCAATTTAGGAGAAGATGTAGCATCATTATAAGAGACAATACATTGCCACCACTTTTTACTGTCCTTGATATACACAACATCAACGTATGCTTCTGCACCCGAACCAGACAAGTACTTGTAGCTTCCTGATTCAAATCCGTCATGCTCACGCATCAGAGCACCTTTTGTACCCCTAGGACCAGTGGGACCAATTGGACCTTGTGGACCAGTGGGACCAATTGGACCAGGCGCTCCATTTTCTCCTCTATCTCCCTTTTCTCCCTTTTGCGAGAAGGTGATAGAGCCAGTCGCTTCTGCTAATTTCCTTACCATAGGCTATCTAGTTCCTGTTATGGAATATACCGCACCCTTATAATCTCTGATACCAGCTTCGGTAATCGTGAACGTATTGCCCGACTTCGTGATAGCAGAGGTGATAGGCACACCTGCGTTTGAATAGAGCGACATCGAGAACGTTACTCCTGTCTCATTAGCCGTTGAACCTCTCTTGCGCATATAAGGCTTATACACAATCTTGCCGCCTGAGTTCTGAATGAAGTTCTCAGCTACAGGGTTATCATTTCCGTCCGTAGGGTTCGGATAGAGAATATACTCATCTGATACGTCATTGATAGTCTGTGTGTCGGAAGCGTAGAAGTCGTTACCCTTGTATGCTTCACACTTAACGATGATGGAAGAATCCACGTCCGTCTCGTTGATTGTGAATGTAGCGGAAGTGCTATTCTGTTTGAGTACCCATCCGCCGTTAGCATCTGGCAGATACCACTTGAACGTATAGCCAGTAGATGTAACCATATTACCATCCGTTACCTGCGCCTTGACTGTGCAAGTTCCGCCCTTCTCTGTAATGGTAAAGAGGTTCTTGTCAGACGTAGCTATAATGTTCACTCGCTTAGAATCAGTCACACCCTCGGCTATGTAAACTGGGTACATTGCTTGTAGCGTAACGCTCGTGTTTAGCATTGATACACTGACCTTACAGATGATGTTGAACGAATCTCCACCATTAATATTAATAAGGTTCTTATTGACCGTGAGCGTTGGATTTCCGCTTGCATCAGAGCCTTCTGTGAAATGCCCAGACGTGCCACCGATTGTATTAGTTGAGATGTGGGAAGCATTGAATGCGAGTGTTACACCTGACACTATCCAAGTAGGAGAACCCTTAGAAAGGTCAAACGAATTACCAGCACCCTGTTCCGCCGAATACGCCTGCATAACCAACTTCGGCTTCGTTGCACCGCTCGCCTCAAAATTAGGCACAACGTTGGATGGTGACGCTGGGTTGCCATCATAATTCTGATAAATATCACCAGTATTACATTGCAGGATTGGGTGCAACGTAGTACCATTAGATGTGACAACAATCTGTCCAGTTACCGTAGCTTTACTCATCGCTTACCTCACTTTCTTCTTTAGTATCTGTATTTTCGTTACCTGTATTCTCGGAAGACGGATTACCGCCGCCACCCGAACCGATATAGTCATTGTTTCTTGTATCGCCCTCGCCACCAAACTCGACTGGAGTGTAGCAGTAGGCAGGAGTATCGGTAGTTCCCTTGATTTCCGCAAGGGCATCACTCTCAGCTACCAGTGAGCCGCCAACATTGGCTGCTCTCTCGTTGAGGTTCACGCCATCTACACCATTCAGCTCACTCTGGTAGAGCAAGCAATTCCCGTCACTTGTCATTGTCAGCGGAACTCCGCTTCTGATAATTTCCTCAGCAACCTGCTTCGTAACCTTAACGTAGTATTTCATAATTCTTTATTTTTTAAGTTAGACAACATTATCCGTTATTCTCATCAATTTCCCTTGATATGATGTAGTTTCCGTTCTCATCCACAAGGGCATTTCCGTTCTCATCAACAAGAAGTTCGTAAGCTCCTCTGTCTTCGATGGTGAGACGAATGCTCTTCTTCGCCTCGAAAGGACACGGAAACGTCTCACCATAACCTAATACCTCCACACTCTCTGTCATTGTAGTAACGCCGTTGTTTACGCTTTTCCCGTACGTTACCTTCTGCCACTTCGCTCTCAGCACTTTCCCCCACACGGATGGTTCGATAACTCCGTTGTTGTCGCTGACTACTGCTTGGCAGACAACAGACGTGGCATCCTCGTTGAGACCGAAGCCGTCACCGATGAACTGAGCCGTGAGCGGCGGAATGGTTCTGTTGATGTACGTAACCTTTCGGGCATCGGCATCACGGGGGGACGAAGGAATACTACCGCTATAGATGTAGCAAGCCCTTAACTCATAGCCGATACCTTCGCCTATCATATCGCAGTCGATGGTGATAGAAGATATCTGTCCGTTCGCACCCTTTGCCATTGCGGTAATCTCGTAATTCTCGGCATCGTCAGCAGAAGTGATAAGCTGCTTCGTTCCGTTGTCAAGAATGCGATACCACCAAATCTTCGTCTTGCTGTCTGCTGTCTTATCCTTTGCTCCAACCATAATCTTGGCGGTAAGGGTTCTAGATGCAGCGTGCTTGATAGGATTCCACAGCACAGTAGGTGGACTATCCAGCATAATCTCCGCTCTTGCGTTAGTGCAGTCTTCAAGATAGAGAGCCTTGTTAGCAACGAATGTGTACTTATATCCGGAAACTGGGTCTGTCCAGCTTCCCTCGAATCGCATTGTTCGTGGCTTACCTAATACCGAGTTCTGCTTAATGTAGAGAGTTCCCTTATTCGTTCCTCCCCTCAAGGCTTCATATCCAGCCTTCACACTTGCATTCTCACTTGTAGCTACTACCACGATGCCGCTAGATGTCACCTCAGACCATTTGAATGAATTCAACTGACTGTTGCAGTTTTGCGTCTCCCCTGGATTATCTGGGTCAATGAGATAGCAGGCTGGAAACATCGTACAAGGGCGAATAGAGAAGTCAGGAGAAAATGAGCCTTCGATACCATCATACTGCTGTCTGTTGATGATATTTCCAACTATCTCTATGCTGACGGACTGAGAGTAAGCCGTAGGCTGTATCTCCATCATCTTGTCAACGCTAACTGCTAATTCTTTAGCCATTTCTATTTATTTTAAAAGTTCAACATTATTCAGAAACTAACACTCACATCCTCGGAATACATCGTCTCGCCATCCTTGATTTCGGCATTACATCGGAATGTCACACTACCTATCTTGAATGCTGCACCGCCAAGGTCTTCATAAGTCAAATCTACCGACAATCCGCAGTTGGCGTGAGAGAGTGCCCATTTATTATCTGCCGTAGGATTGTTTGTTTCCCTCGTCCATACGATATTAGTCATCGAGTCAGTAACGTCCTGATTATAGAGCCTTCCGGCAACAGATAACGTAGTGAATACCTTCCAGGAGCCATCAGCATTCGTTGCCATCAAGTCGTTGAGACGGAAGTTCCACAGCTTCGATGATAGCATTTCGAGCGTGAAGTAAGGATTGCCCTCCACGAATGCCCAAGCGGTAGATGAGTAGGTCGGCGGCTTCGTTGTCTTGTCTTCGAGGCACTGCCACTTACAGCCGAGGTAATAGACGGTATCAATCGTTCTGTCACCATTGCGGTAAGGATTATCGCCTTGTGCCACAGCCAAGCTCCATACGCCTCTGTCTCTTGTCGTGTAGATTGGATTTCCTTGATAATCTATTTGTTGGAATGATGCAGCCATCATCCATTTGGCGTAGAACGCTCCGTCTCGCTTATTGGCGGTAGGGAAGTCTTGGAAGAGGAACGACAGCGCATCTGGCAGCTTGCCCATCGCAAGCGAGTAATTCGACTTATCTATGATAGGCTTTGTTACGTGGTCGAGCCATACAAGCAATCCTTCTGATGATGATATATACCAGCAGCTCTGTCTGTCTTCATCAACCGCATTTCCCCATCGTATCAATCTTGCCAGCTCGCAAGGTGGATAATTCTTCTTGCTAGGACATTCATTATCGGGGTAGCATACAACCGTGATGGTATTCGTTACCGTATTGACCGAGAGCACTCGCAGCCACATATCGTAATACTTGCCGTTTTCCGTCAATGTATTGATTGATGCCAATATCACATCATTCTCCTTGAATGCGGTGAAGTCGTTATCCCACCGCTTCTGAAGCTTCAAGTCGTAAGTTACATTGCCGCCTTCCGTTGCCGCAGGAATCTCCACTACCGACTCAACCATACCGCTCTCTGTGAAGACGAAATTGCTTTCCATTGCCGTCTGTCGGTTCACGATGAGTTCCTTTGCGATGATAGAGCTTCGAGACGTGATGCTCTCAAACTCGGCATTGCCCAGCTCGTCAATCCTGCCACCAGTACCGAAGAGCATTCCCTGAATGAACTCTCCGAAGGTCGCACCCTTCTTAAATTGAGATAAGTCTTCTGCTGTCAATCCTTGCAAGAACTTCTGAATCTTCTCCCAAGTGATTGTACCCTTGGCGGTGTCATCGTTTATCTTTGAGATGAAGTGCTTGCTTCCCTCTGTTGCGACCTGATTCTTAACCTGTGTAGTTGTCAATCCTGCTCCAGTTCCTCCATTTCCGCTTTGGAGTGATGAAATCTGCTGCTGAATCTTCTGAATGGTTCCAACCTCCTTGTCCTCGCGAAGTGTTATGTCGTATGTCGGAATCTTGCCATCTTCTTCCTTGATCGTGAGCTGGTCGATAGAGATGATTCCTTCGATATTGAGGTCTGTATCATTGAAGTTCATCAGGTCGCCGGCCTTCAGTGTATCGTGCAGGCTCTTGATAGTTCCGGTTTCGTCTGCCTGCGCCTTATCGTGCTGTCTCGCCATAAAAAGCTCGTCAACCTTAGGCTGATAGACATACCTTGTGTAGTCATTCTTGTCAAGGAGCGCAATAGCATACTTAAGGAGCTTCAATGATGCAGCTTTCACATACGAATCAGGAAGAGTGATGCCGGTAAGAACGAAATGGTCGCCATTCTTGATAGGGTAGTCTTTGTATGGAAACCAAAGCTCAAGAGCGTCATCCTTGATTCTCTCGATAGTAAGCCTCCATCTTCCGTCAACCTTTGCTGAGGATGCCACCTTGAATATCCGACCACCACACATACCATCTTTCATAGAGATGGAGAAGTCATCATCCTTAAGGTCGTTGATGTCGAAATCGATAGCCTTGTTGAGATATATATCAACATTCTTTACTGTTTCGTTGTCGCCAAACCTTCCGTCGTCATCAGGAGCAACTCCCTCATCAATCTCATCCACACGCACACCACCGATTTCCATCTCCTCGATAGTAGGGTAGATTTCTATAACTCCATTCGTCTTATCATCAGTATCAAAGAACTGCGATGCCGAACGGAGGCCAATCTCCTCTATATTGAGAGAATCGATGTATGGTCTATATGGATCAGTAGAGAATTTATGCAGTTTCCCGGTTGGATTCACATACTTCTTTTCCTGTTCAGTAAGCGAGTCATAGAAATCACTCAGCGATACGTGAGGGAATCCAGGCAGCATAAGCCTGTTGATGGACATATTATTCGGAAGATTCTTTGCGTACTCCTTCATGGATGAAGGAACGACCTTCTTATTGAGACCGGACGTGATATACATCTTTGTATTTCCGGCATTGACCTGAGCGATGAATGCATCGAGTTTCTCCTTTGATTCCTCGTCTCCGCTATCTACCTGTCCTCCCTTTAACTCGGAGTAGAACCTGCATTTGCCAGAGCTGCCAGACTGTGTTACATAACCGGTAATTGTAGTCTGAAAATCGAACGTTACCTGAAGGACCCATCCGTTAGACTGCTCCTGAGATTCACCGGAAACGACGTATTTTCTCTTATTCTTGAAATACGTCTCTATATAATCGATGTCCAATTCGAGTTCAACATTCGTGCTTGCCCCGATGACTTTTGTAATATTCGCTACATACTTGATTCCGAGGTCCGCATAGTAATGGGATGGAAGATTCTTTTCGGAACCGTAAGCCCTCAGTCTTGTAATGACGCTCTGATCAGAATCAGCGTTCTGCACAATCTCATAGAGTCCCTTGCCGAGACCATAGGAGAAGATGTGTCCGGCTTCTATTCCGGTAGTACCGACATAGATGTTTCTTCCTCTGACTATGAAGTTCACATCCCACTTCTCGTTCACGAGTGCAAGAGCATCCCAACATTTCTTCGAGTCGACGGTGATGGACATTGATTCGATAACATTGTCTTCGGTTTTCTCTCCATAAACCGACAACCACTCACTTTCAAGGGCTCCACGCTGAACGGAACGTTCCTTGTTTCGGGAGTAAATCTTCCAAAGACCTGCACCAATCTGCTCGTCGAGGTTCGCCTGGATCCTGTCGAGCAAATCGTCCAAAGTCTGTACGAAGAATGGAAATTTCGGTAGGGAAGTGTAGTGAAGTTCGTTGTCGTTCAATACCACATCGAGGAATTCAGCTCTAGCAAGCTCATCCTGCAAGGCGTTGAACTTTACGCTGTCATACACAAAACCCTCACCGTAGGTGTCAGGTCTGGCCTGCTTATCCTTACCCGGCTCATAGTTGAGCTCAAACCGCTCGCCACGATAGACAATATAGTCGCCTATCTGAAAGTTGATAGGCACTTCATGCTTGAAATTGATAGTCACGAAGCACTCACCCATCCAAGAATCGGAGTATTCCAATCCATGAACGGTTATCTGCTCTCCGTTAACGTCTGTCAGCTTCGAGCCATCCTTATGATAAATATTCCAAGTACTCATGTGTCTGTGTTATCCTAAATTTGAAATCCTGCCCTGCGCATCCATAATTGGCTTGATGTCAGTAACAGGGTCGTTAATTTTGAAAGTAATAGAGAGGACTAGCAAGTCCTCGTTGCCCGGGTATCTGTACAGGTCCGGATCAATGCTCTTCAGTCTCACATGCTGCCTTCCTATCTTGTTGAAGTCGCAGTACATCTTCATCATGCCAGACTTGCGGAGATAGTCGATGAAAGCCTTACACTTCTCGTTTGCGCCGAAGGCATTACCCTTGAACAGAAACTTGACCTTGTTCTCGTATGCCGCCATATAGAGACCATCCTTGCCAATATACTCGTCGTCACCATGCTCGTCGTGCCATTCCCTTTTCACAGGTTCCTTGACTGAATCGCAAGGCTTGAACGGACTCTCGCTAACATACATACCGAAGTCGGCGATGGAGTCCTTCACCTCGTTCCCATCGCCTTCCTTCTGCATGTATATCCTGAAATAATCTTTCATACCTTAATTCAACTTTTTATAATTGCAAATATACGAAAAATAGAATAAATATGCAAGAAAATTGAATATTATTTGTATATTTATAAATTATTTCGTATATTTGCATTGGGATAGGTCGGAGTAGCTACCGACTGACAAGGCTAATCCAATGGGCTTTCCCTTCTCTTTAATCATTGGAATAATTTTTATCATTGGAGGAAGAATAATGGATAACTATGTTATTTTGGGTCAATATGGAGACCGAATTTTGTGCTTAGATGGCGAAAAATGGAAAGAAATAGAAGGGTACGAGGGAAAGTATGCGGTTTCTACATGTGGAAGAGTTTTCTCTTTGACAAGAGTTAGATACAATATACCAGGAGGTAAGGTGTACAAAGGAAGGATGCTGTCACAAAACAAAATGAAAAGTGGCTATCTTGGCGTTGCACTTCTTTCTGATGGAGCTCACAAACTCCTCAAGGTTCACAGACTTGTAGCACAGGCTTTCGTACCGAATCCATTCAACAAGCCGCAGGTTGATCATATAGATGGGAATCCTAAGAATAACAATGTTTGCAATTTAAGGTGGGCTACGGCAAAAGAAAACGTAAATAACCCAAATACTATTTGCCATAAAAAGGATCTAATGTTTAGAAGCAAAAATCCTATGGCAAGAGCTGTTTATGGTGAAAACATACAGACAGGTAAGAAAATATACTTTGATTGCATGGAATCTGCTTGTGATTTTCTTGGGGTAAAATATCAAAAATATATAGGACTTACGTGCAGAGGGAAACGTTCGGAATATAAGGGGTACGTATGGCATTTTGCATAAAAATATGGCGTGTCATAATAGACACGCCATATTTTAGTTAATTCTTATCTTTTTTGTTCCGTTTATAACAGAATTGAAAAGATAATCAATATGCTCTGCGGCATCAGCGCTCCTTAATGTGTTTTGCGCAATCGCGTTCAACTGAGCCAACTGAGATTTGGCAATTACGCTCATCTCAGGCAGTGCAGACTTAGCTAGCTCTGTCAACTGCTTAAGATTTGTGTTATCTTCTGCGCAATATAATCTTATGCTATTGAGGTAGGAGGCAATCAAGTCTCCTGTTTCCTCAGTAATGCTCTTAATGGAATTCCTAGAAGAAGAACTGCTGTTGTCGGACCATCCATATACTTTCTTAAGATAGTCACGAGTAGCTTCTATCTGCTTTGAGAGCTCATCTGTGCTGTTCTTTACGTCGGCATACTCGGCTCCTGTGTATTCTGAAATGACATTTCCGTTGGAATTCTTAATCTTGTCACCATTCTCTGCGTACCCCTGAGCCTTCTTCAAAAGAGCCTTAATCTTGTCTCCATATATATTCTCAATCATGGAGTTCAAGATGGTCTTCTTCAGATTCTCCTCGAAATGATCAACGAGACTGTCTGACGTGTTAGCCATAGTTGACATTGCATCACCCCAGGAAGATACCAGGTCAGAGAACTTATTGCCGGTAAGCTTTTCGGTCAAAGCCTCGATCATATCATCAGCCTTCTCTCCGTACTGAATGAGCTTTTCCAGGTAATCTCTGAAATCTGAGTCCATGCTAGCCCAAAGGCCGGTATAATCCTTCTTTATCTTTGAAAGAGTATCAGCATCCGTATTGAGCATGTCTTCCATACCATTGAACTGAACCCCGTACTTCGAAGAGATTTCGCCCGCTACGTCACGCCAATTCTGGCCATTGTACTTATATGAACCCTTCCACATTCTATATTTGATAGAGTGGGAGCCGACTGACGCACCTGAATTAAGCCTATTCTGCGCAATTACCTTAGTCTGCTCGATTTCGGCTTTAAGCATTTCCTGTGCTTCCTTGGATGCCTCTGTAGCCTCTGTACCCCAATGGATGTTCATATACTCAGTCTTTTTAGAGATGAGTGAATCCCAAATTGAGGTAAGGTTATCGTACTCAGCCTTCGCTTTGTTGTAGCTGCTGTAGTCTGCACCGAATGCCTTGATGAGCGAACTTCCCACACTCAGGGCTGCTGCCGCTGCCGCTCCGTAAGGACCTGCTGCCCCGAGACCAAGAGCGCTTAAACCGCCAGATACATTGGCAGCTGCGCCAAATGCATTGGAAGCACCTCCTGCAATCTGGCCGAGGATAGAATTCTGCTCGCCAAGAGCCTCAAACAGGTTAATAACTGGATCCATGATGTTTGACAAAGCCTGCATCTTTCCCGATAGAGAAGTAATAGCCTTTGAGGAATCATTGTATGCTCCCTTCTTGCTATTCTCTAAGTCTGCATTGCTATACCATTTACCCGCTATTAGTCCTGTCTTCTTTGCCTGGGCATCCGAGATGTTGATTCCGGAAGCACCAATCTTCCTGTTGCCATTAAGTATCTCTCCGATTGCATTTCCTCTACGAACGCCTCCAAATATAGACGGGAGTGGATTTCTGTCAATCTGTTCATTTCTCAGCTTATCTAATGCATCACGCAACTGCTTAACAACTTCGATCGAAAGTCCTGAAGTCCTAGAAAACTCATCGATATTGCTAATCATTGTGTTGATAGTAGCGGAAGACACCCTGTCGAGGTCATCGAAGATAGCAACCCAATCAGATTCCTGCTTGAACTGTTCAAACTGGAGCTTTGCCAAATTCTCGTTGTAAGTCTTTGTGGCTCCCTCACTAGCTCTCTCCCTCATCTGCGGGTCTTCTATACCATTGATGAGTTCAAGCTGTCTCTCGTATTTGCGGTTTTCATCCTCAATCTGCTGGGCGATGGTTGCATTCTTCTCAATCAGGTTAGCCATCAGATCGATGGTCTCCTTCTTGATCTTGTTGTTCTCATCTTCCAGTTTCTTGCGGATATCATAAACACGGGTCTCTTCACCATACTTATCCTTGACATTTTCAAGACTCATATCCTTAACCTCATCCGTTGAGAGATTGAGTTTAGACTGAATATTGTCGTGCTTTACCGCAATGTTAAGCTGTTCCTCCAGGAACTTTTTGTAAGTGTCAAACTGAACAATTCCGCCGAAAGCGATATTTTCAGAACCCTTTTTATTTCCAGTCAACTCATATATCTTCTTGTATGTATCATACTGTTCGGATATAACATCAAGCTGCTTGTTGAGCACATTCAGCTCATCTCTTCGCTGGTCTTCAAGAAGCTTTCGGTTTTCAGTCTGAATACCGGCCTTCTCGTTTGCAGCGTAGTCCAATCTGTCCTTCGTTGACGCAGGGAGAGTCTTCAAGAGCTCCTTGATGGAAGTCTCGTAGTTGGTATAATCAGAGATAGGGAATCTCTTCTTGTCACCAAAGATAGCCTCAAACTCTCCGTCGTTGGCAAGTTGACCGAGAGCACCCTCACCGTAAAGTTCCTTGAACTTTTTGATTTCGGCATACATCTTCTTATATAAGTCGATGCGTTCACGGAGATTCTTCAGCTGTTTATCTTCTTCGCGACCATTCTTGTTTTTGCCTTTCCCAAAGTTACCCGTAACCTTGTTCTTTCCAAGATCGTCAGATATGTAACCTGCGTCAGCGATAGCTTTCCACAAATCGTACTTGTGTTTAGCATTCTTGTACTCAGAAGAATTCTTGCTTACTTTTCCATTGACTATCGTATCAAGTTCGTTTCTCGCAGCCTTGAGCTCCTTACGAATATTCTCACCTGTGGTCTCGAAAGACTGGTCTTGCACTTGTCTTAACGCATTATCAACCTCTCTCGTCCAAAACTTACCTTTCTTTTTGTTTCCAGTGAAAGTTCCGTTCTTATGAAGTCTTTGCCTTATAATCTCAGAGAAAGGAGTGTTCACGCCAGAGTTGTACGAAGGCTTTCCTTTCTTTCCGTTACCACTGTCGCCTGGCCAAAAGTTCATATCCATGAGCTTACTGATAGCCGAATGAAAATAATACAAGATGGTTTTACTTGTAATATTTGCCTTCTGTGCCATCTTATCCATCATACTGGCGAATATCTCAGGGTTTCGTTTTGCCCACGTGCGGAATTGATCTTGAGACAATCCGAGCTGTTTCCTGACAGACTCAAGTCCTCTAGGCACGTCGTCATACATTATTTCAGACACATCATCGCTAGAATCCTTCGCTCTTTCCGCAAGTTCCTTTAACCAGTTTTCTGTCTCCTTGCTTCCATTTGCAAACTTGTCGACAAATTTTTCCCAATCATCTCCGCCAATAGCCGCAAGCATTCTAATCTGCTCAGTAAGGGGCAGACCCTTGATTTGGTTTGCTAGCTCTTCGTTGCTTTCCATCAAAGACCGGATAAAATCCTCCATTTTGGCCTTTGTACTAGAGTCGAGCTCGTCGAACATCACCTGGAACTTAGATAGAGATTCTTGTGCTTGCTCCACATTCTTTGCAATATCATCGTTCGTGAGTCCATTCAACCACTGTAACCATTGTGGAGTATCAGCTCCGATCATATCGAATAGGTTGTCGCTAACAAGACCTGTTGCTGAAGTTGCGTTATTCGTTATAACTCCATATTTATCAGCTAAGCCATCATTCGCTTTTTTCGCATCCTCAATTTTTTCTTTGAGTATGTCGTATTGTTTTGACAGGCTTCCTGCGCTTTCAACCTGCTGCTTGATAGAATCCGTGTAGTCATCTGAACTTTTCAGAATCTCCTTCATCGAGTCAACTTGCGAAGAAAGGTTGGACGCATCTTTTGGACCTAATCCAGACAGAAAATCTCCGTAACTTTTGGATTTCTGCTTAGCTCCATCAATCAACGTCTTTTCTTCTTCCTTTACTCGACTTGACCATTGATTGTACCCCATCAACAATGAAGTGATAGTCGTAATGCCGATTCCCCACCAGCCACCGATGGCGTTGACAAATCCTCCAATCTTTGAAGTTGTCATGCTCCATACGGCAGACATTCTGCCTCCATTCAAGATGATTTGCTCTTGTTTGGCGGTTATTTGTCCCATCAATGCGAGCTGACTAATTATCTCCTTAGAAACCAAGCCTTCCTTGACTGCTCGTTGCATCTGCAATACGGACATTCTTCCTTCGAGTGCAGCCCTATTGTAACTCGCGACAAGCGATTGCTTTTCCGACAGAATAGCAGCTTTCTTGAATACATTCTGCTGGGCAATCTTCTGCGTAATCTCTCCTTCCACAACAAGTTGCTGCTGTTCGATAGCATAAGACTTTAACTGGGCATTCATCTGCTGAGTATAACTCTTAGCAAGTGATCCAATACCCATCTTAGAATAAGCCATACCGCCGAGCTTCCTTGCAGCAAACACCGCTCCGAATGAAAGAAGGGCAGGAGACAGCTTGTCCAAAGCTAACACAAGGTCGGTTACTCTATTTATGATGAACGAGAAAGTACCTCCGGCGATATTCTTGCCTTCTGCGAACTTTCCTAGCATAATATCCCAGGCATCAATGAGCTTGTTCCAGCGACCAAGTAATGTCTCTGATAAGACGAACTGCATATTGTAGAACTGACCGCCTTCATCCGTCATCTTCCAAAGCACTTTCTGGACATCCTCAAAGCTTACTTGTCTAGCAGTAATCATCTTCTTGACATCTGCCTGTGTATAATTGTTCCTTCCGTTCTTTCCTTCTGAATTGTAAAGCTCCGTAATTCTCTGTAAGAGTGGAAGTCCAGCGTAAGCAAACTGGCGTAATTCCTTACCGTCAAGCCAAGAACGGGCCTTAACCTGACCATAAGCCAAGCCAAGTCGTTCGAAAGACACGCCAAGACCAGATGCGATATCAGCAAGTCGCTTTGTGGTATCATACAAGTCATTCGCCTCAACTCCGAATGCAGCCAGCTGCTTTACATCTCGGTTCAGCTCTCCAAACTTGAATGGAGACTGCAACGCAAGCTGCTGAGTCTGAGCGAACAGCTCGTCAGCCTTCTGTACATCACCAAGGATGGAGCGTAACGCAACATGCTGCTGAACAATCTCACCACCGGTCTGTACGATTGAATTAAAGAATTGCTGCGCGCCAAAGACAATACCTCCCTGTAAGAAGAGAGACTTGATGTCTCCGACTATGGATTGCATCTTCTTCGCTTCAGCGTTTGCTCCGGCGAATGCTGCTGCAAGGTCGTTTCGTGCCTTTGCAGCCGTTCTCGTTATCTCTTCTTGATGTTTTCGCTCAAGGTTTATCGCTTCCTGTTTTTGATCAATTACAGTTCGCATACTGTTTATCAGTGGAGTATATTCGCTTGTTCCTCTGCCTATAGAGAATAAATCTTTGATAGAATAACTACCAAGATTATTCATCGCACTGCGCAATGTATTAAGCTCTTTCGTAATTTGCGAGAATGCCTGTTGAAGTTGCATTAACTCTTGCGTACTTAATACATTCTTTCCACTTCCAAATAAACCTTGAATCTGTTGTCTTTGTGCTTCAAGTTCCTTAGCTCTATCACGTACAAGGGATTCTGCCTGTTTCCTAGATACAGAAATTGCTTCTCTTCTAGCCTGGTTAGTTCGCTCCGTCGCTTCTCTTAGCCTATTTTCGGCAGCAATCATTTCTTCATTACGGCGTACGATAGCATTTCGCAACTCAGCGAGTTCTCTTTCCCTGACAGCTAACTCCTGTGCAGCCTGCGCTTCATTTTTCATCGCAACAAAGTTGCCGTGCTCGGTTGACTGTCTGTCTCGCTCCAAAATCGCGGATTTCAGTTGCTGCATTTCCCTGTAACGCTCATTAAGTTCCTGCGCCTGTTTCGATTCGTTAACAAGCGTCACGAAAGCCCCTTGAGCATCCATTTCCTTGTCGCGTCTTAAGATATCTTCTTTTAACTTGGCAAGTTCATTGTATCTATTTGTTAAATCAAGTGCAGCCTGCGCTTCATTTTTCATCGCAACAAAGTTGCCGTGCTCGGATTGTTCCTTGTCTCTACGAAGAATGTCTGCTTTTAGTTCCGATAACTCCTTCAGTCTTTTGCTGAGATTTGCAGTTTCCAGAGCCTGAATGCCCATTTGGGCCGCTATATTTTTAAAATCCTCAGCGATTTCTTTGCTATTCTCTCTATTAAAGTTCTTAAATAACTTCTCAGCAGACTTTCTTCCGGACTCAGTTTTTAGATCCAACTCCGAAAGTGCTTCTGAAATTTCTTTCAGTTTTGACCTAACATTGCTGTCTTTAATGTTTAAGTCAAACCACAAGTCACCTAAATTTCCACCTGCCATATCCTGAATATTTTAAAATTAGAGTTTATTGTTTAAGTAATCAGCAAGACTTATCTTCTTGCCAACGAGGCTTCCCTCGTTCTTCTTTTTTTCCATCCACCTATCGTAGAGGTCATCCATCTCCTTCTTTGTGTGCTTCTTCGGACCACCTTCCTTCTTGGTCTTTGGATAGACGACAAGAGGCTGGTCTGCAACCATTAGGTCAATCTGTGCCGATGAATAGCCCCACCAGTAGTCGTAGGCTGCGATGAAGTACTTACGCTGAAAGAGGAAACCGAACTTCTCTGCTAGTGAGAAGGCTGCTCCCCAGCTTGTTCTGCTTGGATAGCTTTTGCTTCGCTCCTCGTCATCGTCATCATCACGTCCGTCATCCCGGTCGCTAATATGGTAGCCAGTGAGAATGCGTTCGATGGAATTTTTTTTTTAGAAACATCGAGGACTCTCAGAACCTCGGCCACGTCCACATCCTTGATGTAGTAGAGCCAGCGCCAGTAGATCCAATACAAAAATCGTATCTTCCAGATGTTGTTGAGGAGAATGCAGACACAAATCTTGACGTTGCGCTTCCATTCGTTCTTCTCCTTTGCCCTGATGTGGGAACACCTGCTCATGGTTCCCTTGCGAAGCCAGCCGAGCTTGTGCTTTTTTCCACGGAACACGAACTCGGTAGGCTCGTCGTGCAGCACGCTGTCAAGCAACTCCTGCAAGTCCACTGAAGGCTGCTCTATTTTCTTTTCTTCTGCCATGATTGTATGCTATTAAATGAAGAAGGGCGGCACGGCTGTTGATTAGCCTGCCGCCCAACGGTTTGTTATCCTGAATCTAATTACCTAAAGAAGCCTTTACTTGATTAACCGCCAATACCGGGAGCTGGAGCCTTAGTAAGCCAAGCGATGCTGCGCTTACCTGCACCCTCGATAGAACCTGAGAACTTAAACGCAACTGGCTCAGTACCGGAGTTATCCCACTGCAATGTAGCGTAGAGAGCGATGTTGGTGATAACCATGAGGTTCTCCTTCTCGTCGTCAACAATAACGATAGTACCCTTGATCTTGAACTTCTTAGGCTCAACAGCGATACCTGTAAAGCCGGTAGTAGCGTCGAGAGTAGCATCACCTGTACCCTTCAGGGTAACCTTGGTCAGCTCGGTGATAGCATCCTCACCGAACATAATTGTCAGCAAGTCCTTTGCCTTTGAAGGAACAACGAACTCTACGTTGAAGTCGCCGAGCTCTGCTGTAGTTGCCCAGTCACCAGCCAGACCGATAACCTTGTAGTGGTTGATGGTTGGGTCATCCATAGTCGCCTTCAGCGAGTCAACGGTAACCGGAAGCTCGACCTCTGGGGTGATGTCAACTGTAGCCTTGCTCAAATCGGTAATAGCCTTTGAGTAGAGCAGAGTTTTAGGACCATTGAAAATGTCCTTCATCTTGTCAATAGTTGTCATAGCCATAATCTAAAATATTTTAAATTGTTATACCTGAATACTTATTTCGTACGTAACCTTCCCTGTATGATCGTCACGGAAAAACCAGCTCCGTCGTCAGCCTGGATAGCAACGTTCGGCCTGGTAACGATGATGTTGTCTGTAGAAATCGGGAATCTTTCGAGGACCGCCTTGACTTTCTTATCCATTTCCGCAGGACTGAAACCATTAGGATTCGCCGAGGAGGCCTTATCTCTTACATACACCTCTATCTGGATAGTTGTAGTATAGTCGTTGTAGGAGCCATCATAGTTCATCTCGTTGTTCCTGATTGTGTACGGAGCACTTACGACGATGTAGCTACCTATTTTGGTATCCACGGCCTTAGGACGATTTCTGGGGTACACCTTGTCGCATATACCCTTTACGGCGTTTCCTAAGTCGAAATATATCTGCTTGATATCTACCATAGCTTACAGTTTGTTAAAAGTTGAACTATTGGCGTACACTACGCAGGCATCGAACATATCCGGAAGAGACTCGTATGTGTTGTAAACTGTCTCGAAAATGCGGTTCTCCTTATCGAATACTGCATATTCAACAGGACATATCGCAACGAGTGCCCAGTCTTTCCCGGTAGATTTCACCTTTCCTATACGTCCGTAGATAAGGTTTGGACCCCACTGGTGACCGCCACCGACTGAACCGGTGTAGCCTTTGTTCTCTCCTCCGTCGTAGTAGAACGGGAGATTGTATTTCTCTCCTTCTGCCAGGGTTACTCGCGTTGGTGCTTTTTCACCCTTCGAGGCACGCACCATGTAAATGAGCTTTCCTTTGTAATACACTGCTGCATAGAACGAAGTATATGCGTTACCGGTGATATTGTAGAACGTCCTGTTCTCTTTGAAATAGTTGACGGTTCTGTGAGCAAGTTCCTGCATAATAGCAAGCATCTTGTCATACGCCAGCTTTTCGACTCTTGGTTTAATCTGATGCTCGAACTGCGCTCCAAGAGACAGACGCTTTCCGCTAAAGTATTTTGCCATAACCTAAACCCTAGTGAGATTCCAGTAAACGACAGTCCTGTTATTATCCGGTTCGCAGTCCTTGACCATACCTACCTCGGTATTGTTGCCGACAGTGGAATAGATGGTGTCGCCGTCAAGAGGACATCTGTCAGCATCCCATTCGTCATATCTGACCGGAATCGATGCCTTCCTCTTGTTCTGGTCGACGTTCTTGTCTCCCTCTGTAGTGGTATCTGTGTAACTGCGACCTTCGCCATAGTAGAGAATGATTTCCTTGTCCTCACCAACTGGAGCATCATCATCGGCAAACGGGTCATCAGGGTCGGCTTTTCCGACGACCTTCCTCACGATCTTGATGATGTGAGGGTATCTTGGGTTTCTGATGTCTTCCTTTTCCATACGCCTTATTTGATGATGTGAGGGAGAGGTTCTCCCCAAGGAGAATAATTCGCCCTCTTTACTCCGTGGGAGGTCAACCGGAAGGTGGACTTCTTCTTGAGCATCGAATCAGGCTCCAGCTCTGCATAGATAGCGTTAGCCTCTGCCTTCATCTCGCTCCTGTCGTTGTCCGACATGTCATAGCCACCTCCCGAATGAGTCCATCCGTTATCGGAATCGGAGGTGTTGTTTACCTTGCTCGGACCAAGAACAAACCATTTCAGCATGTCGGCATAGGCAAGTCTCACCTTGTCCTTGTCGCAGGCTTCGAGGTCGATGCCATTTTCAAGCTCCCTGTCGTGCATGATGCCCAACAGAGCCTTCATCGGCATCTCGAACTTCACCTTATTAATAAGGTAGTCGTTCACAGTGTAAATGTTCATCTCCGAATCCATAGTCATACAATCTTGTTACGTTAAAGAATTAACCCTTCTGGGTAATGTCGATAATCCAACGGTAAGGGAAGTCGAGCATTGCAGGAACAGCAGCAAACATCAAGTCTGTATGCCACTCCAGGTAATCACCGTTGGCGATTGTTGTGTTGGCAAGCAAACCAAGACCATCGTTGGTTGTTGCGAACACCTTGTCAACGAGTTTGTTACCCCACTTCTCGAACATCTTCTTATCCTTGATTTCCTTGTGCTCGAACTCAAAAGCGTTACCGCGAGGGCGAAGAACAACGATGTTGTCTGACCAAGCTTGCTCTGTCTTCTGTGTTCCATCGAAGAGAAGTGTAGTTTCCTCCTCCTCTACAAGCTCGATAGGAGAAAGACCCTGAATGTCACCGAAAGCCTTCAAGAACATATCCTGATTTACGCCGTAATCCTCGACGTAAGCAACATAGTGAGCCTTACACCAGTTGATCCACAGCTCCTTAATCTGCTTGTTCTTCAAGAACACGTTGAAGAAAGTGTTGATGGTCATCTGCCAAACGAGTTTCTGCCCCTTGCGGTTGAATGTCTTACGCCAACTCTCTTCAAGAACTCGCATCTGTTCAAGAATATCGCAGGTCTCATCAGCCCAAGCAACCTTACCACACTTCTTGAAGTTGTCGGTAGGCATATTGGTCTTGTGGATTGGAGCCTGAATACCACGACCGATACCAGTGTAGTCAAGCTTACCGGTAGAAGCAAGCTTCGCTGTCATGAAGTTCATGGTGGTATCAACGGAATCCATCAACTCCTGAACCTGGTCTGTCCACTCCATAACGACATCGCGGTCGTTACCGAACTCTTCAAACTGGTTCATCAAATACTCTCGTTCCTCTGCGTTCTGATAAATACCATCTGTGATAAAGTCTGGAATTGTTGCAGAGTAAACCTGCAATCCTCCCTTATCCTTCTGGAAAGAACCAGCCAAAGGAGCGCGCATGTTAGCCAATGTAGCGGCACGAAGGTTCTTTGCCTCGACAGTAAATGTCGCAACACCTTTTCGGTTGGTTGGTGTCAGGTCAGGAGCAATACGTCCCTGGGTCTTCCACCAGCCATAGTTTACGTGAAAGATGTCCTTTTCGTCAAGAAACTTCTGGAGGTATTTGGTGTTGTCCTTACTAGAGAAGAACTTCGCCATCCTCGAATTTTCAATATTAAACTTTGGCATATCCTAAATACAATCTAATAGTTAAACAATTAGTAGTTCGTATAGAACAACTCTGGGTAGCGGCTGATATTCATCGCCTCTACAGCTGGTGGGAGAGGACTCATCCTGTCCTTAATGAAAATCGCATCCGGTCCAAGCAGACACGGTGTAAACATCAGACGAGGTTTCTCGTACTCGTCGCTTCCAGGAAGAGTATAGAACGGCATGTCGTAGTCGTGAGGAGCAAAACAGTTAGGGTTTGTTACTACAGGAAGTGTAGAACCAACCGCAGCAGCCTCAACGAGAACCTGACCAACGGTCAATGCGCCCAATGCAGCAGACAAGGTAAGTTTCCAAACGTCACCTGCTGTAGCATCAGTTGTAGCCTCAACTGCTGTAACAGAAACACCAGTTCCCTTTGTCTTAAAATCCTTCTGGCCTACCATGATTTTATCGCCAATAAATGGGATGTGATGGTAGCCGTCACGAACGATGTAGATGTCTGTGTCTGTAGCGGCACTTGTTGCCTTAGCAACTGCGTAAGACTTCAGAATCTTAATAGTGCCACCCTTGTTGTCTGCAAAGCCGAAGCTATGCTCAACGAGATCACCTGCATAAATCTTAGCAGGTCCAGGGAACGGATTGGTGATAATACCACCGATAGGAGGGTATCTGAAAGCCTCCTTGACAGCACCTTTAAGATTGAAGTACACATGCTTCTGACCGCCAATCTCAGCAGATGCCTGCAAGAGCACCGCTCCATTGAATACCGCACCCTGTGCGTTCATCTGGTCGTAATAATTGCTGTACTGCATAATCTTTTTACATTAATTAAAATGTTATCCTGAATTATTTCTTGACAGTCGCCTTTGTAGCTCTGCCCTTGCAAATATCCTTAATGTCGTCCCATTCATGCTCGTCGATTTTCTTTTCCTCACCAGAAGGAGCACTAGAACCCTTTCGTGGTACAGCATTTCCACCGTTGGCACGCTTATAGTCGGCAGTATAGATATTTTCAGCCGTTGATACCAGTTCAGCAACATCTGCATCATCAGATATCTCCAGCTTAGAGAGTGCAGTATCGAGGAAAAAGTCGTTCAATTCAAGGTTTGCCTTGTCGAACTTATCCTTCAAACCTGCCTTTACTGACTCGATGGTTGCCTTCCTTGCAGCCTTCTTGTCTCTTTCTGCGTTAGCTTCCTTGAGGGCTTTGATTTCTTTGAGAAGCTCGTTGTATTTGTCGTCAGGATCGTCATTCTTGTCATCCTCCTTACGTTTGCGCTCCTCTTCCTCTTCCTTCTTCTTGCGCTCGGCTTCCTCCTTGCTCTTCTTGATCTCATCAGAGACGTTCTTGTGCAGGTTTCCGTCCATGCGCTTAAGGCGATTTGCTAACTTGGTAACCAACTTGGCATTTGCTGCCTCATCGTCACCGAAATCTTCCAAAACATCATCAAGTTCTTCATTGATGGTCTTCTGGCTAAGTGATTTGAACTTGGTGGTATCAGCCTCCTTGTTCACTAATGCTAAGAGTTCCTCTCTTGTCATGTTGTTTGTTGATTTAAAATGTTATCCCGAAAGTGGTCCCTCCACCTCGAAAACGTATAAATATACCTTTTATTTTGCAAATATATGAATAAATATGCAATTATCAAAGAAAGATTGTATATTTTTGCAGTATTAAATGTATATTTATGCAGAAAGATGTATTTTCAGGATTAAAATTGGATAACGGAGAACCTGTATATACGCAAGAGTATATTCAGTCATTAAGAGACGCCGACAAGAAGCATCCCGACAAGCTGAAGATTATAGCTCAGCGTGGCGGACAGGAGCGTATGCTGTCTATAGACGCTGATATTAAGATAGTTGGCGGCTCGCGAGGCGGACCACTTCTTGTCGATACCAAGGTTGTTACCCCATTTGGTTATAGGCGTATCGGGGATTTAAAGGCAGGTGACATCATCAGTGGAACTGATGGTGGAATGCAGCGTGTTGTATATCGCAAAGACCACGGCAAACTTCCTGCTTACAAACTAAAGTTTGTCGATGGGTCTGAAGTTATTGCATCATACGACCACCTCTGGAATGTACGTAAGACTTGCTATAGAAGTAAGAAGAGAATCATTAACGGGTTATCTATCAATGATGATTATAGGGTATGGACCACCCAGATGGTTGTTGACCACCTCGCAAAGCTGAAGACTGGCGAGATTAAAAATAGCAAGTTACTCATACCTTTGTGTGAGCCTGTAAAGTTTACTCGCTCCTGGGGAAATCGTCATTACAAGCCAACGAGCTCACCTTACGTTATGGGCGCCATACTTGGAGATGGATGTATAACCGCAAATATAAAGAATGGAAGTTATGATGCTATGCTCTGTAGTGCAGACGAAGATATCGTGAGAGAGTTTGAGAGTGCTGGCATCGATATGACTAACTATGCACAAAAACAAGGCAGTATAGCTTGTGATTACAGAATCAAGGATGAGAGATTACGTAATGATCTTGATGGTTTAAAGCTCTACGGCTGCGACGCTTTCAATAAGTCTGTTCCCGATTTCTATAAGTTTGGCTCTATAGAGACAAGGTGGGCTATCCTTCAAGGACTTATGGATACCGATGGTACTGTGGATAAGCGTGGGCATTGTACGTTTGCGACAGTCAGTGAGCAGCTTGCTAAAGACGTTAAGTTTTTAGTAAACAGCCTTGGAGGCCTTGCCACTATAAATAAGTACGAGAACCATTATACCAAGAATGGAGAGCGTATTGAGGCAAGCGATTATTATGATATTTACATCAGAATTAATCAGTCAGAACGCTTATTCCGTCTTCCACGTAAGAAGGCGCTTTGTACCGAGTACAATGGCGGCGTAAGCGAACTGGGAAGAAGGATTGTTGATTTTGAATATGTAGGAGAGAAGGAGTGCTGCTGTATTGCAGTGAACAACACAAACTCTCTGTTTATGGTGGAAGACTTCATTGTCACTCACAACTCCAAGTCCTTCTCATCCCTAATGGAAGTTCTGAAGGATATTAAAAATCCAGATTTTCATGCAACGATTCTTCGTAACGAAAAAGACGACTTACAGTCCTTAGTGACAGACTCTTATAAATTGTTCTCCCAATTTGGAACTTACAATAAGTCACAAAATGACATGACCTGGAACTTCGATAACGGAGGATGGCTCAAATTCTCGTACTATGCTGGAGCCTATCAGGACTTCAAGACACGATTCCAGGGTCGCCAGTATGCCTATGTCTGCATCGATGAGGGTACTCAGTGTCCATACAAGAAGTTCAAGTACCTCTTGACCAACAACCGAAATGCAGCGCATATCCGAAACCGCTTTTGGATTACCTGTAACCCGGACCCTGAATCTTGGGTGAGAAAGTTCATTGATTGGTGGGTTGACGAGAATGGATACATTATACCGGAGCGAGATGGAGTTATCCGCTACTGCTTCATGGATGGCGATACGCCTGACTCAATCTACTGGGGCAACACGAGAGAAGAGGTGTACGAGCAGTGCAAGGGCATCATCGATAGCCTCTGGAAGGACAGCTACGAGGAACTTGGATACACGAAGCTCGAAATGTTCATCAAGTCGGCGACATTCATCCGTGCAGATGTATCAGAGAACATCAAGCTTATCTCTACCGATGCGTCATATATCGCCAACCTTGCCCAACAGGACGAGGAACAGCGCATGCGAGACCTGGAAGCTAACTGGAACTGGAAAGCTGCCGGTGATGACATGATCAAGATGGAAGACCTTGATGAAATCTACGACAATGCAGAACAGATAGGAGATGGAAAACGCAGAGCTTCTGCCGATATCGCATTCACCGGAGGTGATAACTTCGTAATGTGGCTTTGGGTAGGATGGCATTGTAAAGACTTGGTTGTTCTGAGGCTGGACCCTAAGACACTCGTTTCTGTAGTTGAGGCCAAGCTGAGAGAGTGGGGTGTCGAAGAATGTAACTTCACTTACGATATGCAGGGTATCGGTCAGTACTTTAAGGGATTCTTCAAGGATGCCGTTCCTTTCAACAACCAGGCTGCACCTATCGCTAGGAATCATCAGGAAGAAGAAGGAATCAAATACCTCTATAAGGATTTGAAGTCTCAGTGCGCATGGTTATTCTATAAGATGATAAAAGAGAAACAGATTTCCATCGACTCGGCCCTGCTTGAAAGAAAGTATTCAGGAAACGGATTTGACAAGGTTCCTCTCAGACAGATTCTTCAGAAGGAGCGTAAGATGCTCAGACGTGACGAGAATAGCGATGATAGGGGATTCAAGCTATTACCTAAGAAGATTGCCAAGAAATATGTCGGGCACTCGCCTGACTTCTTTGAATCTTGGTTCTACGTAATGATATTCAGTTTAACAAAAAAGAAAAATAAAAAGGTAAAAGGATTATGGATGCTATCAAGGTAACAAATTTCAGAAAGATTCTGGTAAAGAAGCCTTTCTTTGAACTCACGCCAAAGGGGTACATGACCCACGATGGCTATTGCAGGAACGAGGTGTCCGATAATGAAGACCCTCAGATGCCGCAAGATACATTGTACAGAGTGATTAAGACTCAGAAGGACTTCCTTCGTGAGTTCTATCCTACGTCCCACAAAATCTTCGACAAGAATCTCTACCCTGACATCTGGAGAAAGAACCCGGAAGACGGGAAATGGTATGTCCAGGAGATTCAAAGAACGGCATTTGCTTTCCAGCAGGTTATTCATACGAAGCACGTTCTCCACATGACAGGTAACGATATTCAGTTTGAGCTTGCCGGTGATCCTGAGATGAAGAAACTGGAAGAGTATATTAATCTTCTTGCCAAGTTCAAGAAGGGATGGTATATGCACGATATGGAGATTCGCCACTATGAGGCTGTAAGTTCGTACATGAAGGTTGCTGAGGCTGCTGTAGTCGGATTCTTCGATAAAAACAAGAAATTCGGTACTCGCACATTGGCTTTCGATAGAGGAGACACATTGTATCCTCAGTTCGACCCTCTTACTGGTGAACTCGTTGTGTTTGCTCGCAAGTATTACGACTTCGACGAGGAAGGTAATGAAAAGATTGAATGGGTAGAGGTGTGGGATGACAAGACATTCTACCGCTTCAAGAAGCAAGTTAACGAAGGCAAGGTCAAGGAGACTATCAAGAGAATTGCCAAGATATTCGGAATCGACGACTACACTTGCGTTGAAGAGAAAGCTCACGGCTTCCCATTTATCCCTGTTGCATACGTAAGAAACGATGACGGCCCATGCTGGTCTGTTGTACAGAAGAACATCGAGGACTACGAGGAAGCTTTCTCTTATCTCTGCGAGAACAACAAGGCTTACGCCTTCCCTATAATGAAGCTGAAGGGCGATGGTGACGACATTACCGTTGTTGGTGACACGAATGGTTCTGCAAAGATGATTCAGATTACCGATACGAATGGTGATGCTGACTTCATTAACGGGACAGACGCTTCCGATGCATTTGCGACACAGCTCAACAAGTCGTATGACCTCATCTATGAGCTTTCGTTCACAGTAAAGCCACCGGAGCTGAAGTCGGGTGACCTTCCGGGCGTTGCCATCAAGCTGCTCTATTCTCCTGCTATCGAGGTTGCTGAGAACGATGCTAAGAAGATGCATCCGTTCCTGGATCAACTTGTTCGTATCTCAAAGTATGGTATCGGAGTTGAAGAAAACTGCATGGCCACTATGACCGGTCTTCCTATTCACGCTTGGGTGGAAATCTATGTGCATCAGAATAAATCTGAAATAATTACAAACTTAGCGACAGCTGTTCAGAACAACTTCCTCTCAAAGCAGACAGCATCTGAGCGTTGCCCAGACTTCCCAGTTAACGATGAATACGACCGCATTATGCGAGAGAAGAAGGAGGAAGACCAGCAGGACCTCCTCATGGATATGCAGCGTGCGGATAACGAAACAGAGAATGCCATCGAGGAGCAGAAGGCAACGGCGAAGATTCAGAATGGAGGTAGCGGAAACGTACGTACTGGTCGTGGCGCCGGCAGACCGAACAAAAGCGGGACAGACTGGGATGAGAACGGCAACTGGCCGGGCCGTAACAACTGGAAGACCGTAAAGAAGTAAGCCTATGGATGAGTTAAAACGTTCTGTCGATTACAGCAGAAAGCGCTTGCAGGCAATCCGAAACTGCGAGGACCATGTTGCAGATATTCTCTGGAAATCGACACAGAAAATAATTGCCGCAAGTAAGCGATACAGAGGTGCGGACAGGCTCACAAACGAGTCAGCCCTGCTCTCTTACGCCAAGAATGTTACTGCTGATGCAGAGGAGAGTATCAATAGCTACATCTCTGCTTACTCCAAAGCTTCATGCAAGATTCTCGGGATTGACAGCGAGAACATAGAATCATTTCTCGTCAGCGACATCTACGGAAAGACGACATCCGAAAGGAACGCCGTCTATCTTGGAAACTTTGCTGAAGATATTGTAAGGATGATCAAGGCAGGAACCTTGATGGGATATTCAGACCAGCAGCTCCTGTCTTCCATCCGTACAGGCTATAAAGACCCATATCACACATCAGTCATCACCAAAGCGAAGAGAAAGGATATCAACATCGATGTTCCTTCTTACGGAAAGGGCTACTACAAGAACGCCTATCAGAATATCGTAAGAAATGCTTCTCAAGTGATTGCTTTGGCGTGGGGACAGGCAGAGCAGGAGTATGGACAGGAGAACAAGGCTATCGGATTTCTTGTCAAGAGAGGCAGTTCATATCCGTGCGAAATCTGCCAAAATGAAGCCGATGCCGGCATCCATTCTTTCAAAGACCCATATCCACCGTTCCATGTTTCGTGTTGTTGTTACACTTTATTTGTATTCAAGGATAATAAAAAGAAATGATATGATAAATTCTGAATTAAATTTCACTTTAGAAGAAATTCTTCCGAAATTCCCTAAAGGATTCCAGAAGAAGATAAAGCACTCTGTAGAGCTGCTGAGAAAGGATGAAAAGCTTGCACTGGCATACTCACCGAACGAAGGCTTTTATCTATCGTTCAGTTTAGGCAAGGATAGCCAGTGCCTGTATCATATTGCCAAGATTGCAGGTGTGAAGTTCAAGGCTCACATGGGTCTTACGTCTGTTGACCCTCCCGAGGTAATCAAGTTTGGCCGTGAGCAGTATCCGGACGTAGATATGATAAAGCCTAAAATCAGCATCTATAACCAGGCCCGTAAGGAAGGCGTGCTTCCGACAAGACTGATACGATGGTGCTGTCGAGTCTATAAAGAAGGTATTGGCGCAGGTAACGTGGTTCTCATAGGCATCCGCCACGCAGAAAGCAGACAGCGTTCGGGTAGAAGTGAGGTTGAGATTACCAACCATAAGTATAGAGGCTCCCTAGAAGGTCTTGACGAGTTCCGTGATAAGAGGAACAGTCAGAAGCGTGGCCGTCCAACCCGGTGGGGCATCCACGAGATTAACATCACCAATGCCAGTGATGAGCGTACCATCGGCTGTATCCGAGGCTACGAATCGCTCCTCATCTCTCCAATCATAGAGTGGACAGATGATGATGTATGGCTATTCTTGAATACACTCGGCATCAAGCATTGTAAGCTTTACGACGAGGGCTACTATAGGATTGGCTGCCTGTGCTGCCCTATGCACAACTATAAGCAGAAACTCGCCGACTGCAAACGATATCCGCATATCTATAATAGTTGGATTAAGGCCATCAAGGATATCCAGGCTAGCGGAAGGATGATAGACGAAGGATTGTCGCCGGAAGAGGTGTTCGATTACTGGATATACGGCAAGTCTATCAATGTATGGAGAGAACACCGCAGGCAGCAAATGTTGAACTTTTAAATATCAAGATTATGATTGAAGAAACAAAAGGATACACGTTATCCGTCGATACGTACAAGAAGGCGAAGGCTCTCAAGATGAAAGACCCTCGCTATTACATCTACGCCAGTCTCCGTGGCTCAGGAATGCCTATCCGTGACAGTTGGGCCATTGCATTCCAGGGCGAGGGACTCAACTGGGAGAAATCCTTCCTCGAAAACGAGATGAACTTGCTTGAAGCCCAAGAGTCTGTTCAGAAGAGAATCGCAGAGGTGCAGGGCAAGAAAGCAAAGAACGAGAATAGCGATGAGCTCACCCAGGAGGAACTTATTAAGGCTACATCAAAGGAAGAGATTCTGAGAAACCTCGTTATCGCTCAGCGAAAGCAGAAATTCGGCTCTCCAGAGTGGCAAAAGACGACAGCCATGATAGCAGACTATTCTAAGATTAAGCAGGATGAGATTGATACGGAAAATAATGTGGTCCACTACTACATTCCTCTGTCAATGCCTCGATGCTGCGATGACTGCATTATCTTCAAAAATGGTCAGGCGACATTCCAAAAGAAGAAGAAATAGTTAAATTCGTGTTAAAGTAACTTTGTTTTACTAGAATTTCTGCAAAACCAAGTACCTTTGCAGGTAGATATACGTTCACAGATTCGTTCTGCTGTTCGTAATTCTGTTTAATTGGTTACGAGGGGTGGTGTCTTCACAGATACCACCCCTCACTTTTATATTATGAAAGTAGAAGAAAAATGTAAATTCAATCAGGGATACTTCTCTCCGGTGATGAGTTCAAGCGCAATTCGCACCTGATCTTCAAGCATATCGTCATTAAACGTAGGAAGAACGCCGTATGATGGCAGTTTCTTCGTCTCTGCGGCCTCCAAAATAAACTGGAGTGCCTGTACCAGGGAAGTATGGTCTTGAACGACCTCAAGCAATTTATCGCTCATCCTTGCCTCCTTCCTTCTTAATCTGCTCTGCCATCTCAAGAATAGTCTCGGCGTGCTTGTCGCGGTCGATGACTTCCTGTACGGCCTCATCGCTCTCCTTGCGAAGCTGCTCTTCTGTCTTACCCTCATCGGCAGCAGCGTTCAGTCTCGCAGACTCACGGGCAAGGTATTCGTCACGAAGCTTCAACTTACCTGCCGTGTATTCTGCATCGCCAGGCAACGATGTATCCGCATACATAAGCTGGGCAAATGCCTCGATGATATTTCCATCGTCCTTGGAGAACTCGTAATGGTCTCCTACGTCCACAGGAACACATTCATCGAGTGCAGCGTACATGGATGTACCGATAGAGTACTCGATTCCCCATGTGCCGGCAATGTTAGCAATCTTGATGAAAGGCAGCGAGCCTCTCTGTAAATGCTTCTTGATATCAGCAGGGATATCCTCTCTGAGTGAAGCAACTTCTTTCTTAGACAAGCTCTTGCTGAACTTCAGCACGGTGAAGTGTCTTGTCTTGATAGTCTTTCCAAATGGTAATGCCATGATAACAATATTTTAAAGTTCAACTTTTATTTCCTTATACTCGAAATCTGTGCAAGAAGGATTCTCCTCAGAAGTAAACCTAATCTCATTAGGGTTATTACAAGTTCCATCCTTAAAGAAGAAACAATCCTTGCAAGTGTAATCAGTCTGTTCCATGCTCCAATAATTTTATTTCGTCTTGAATATAAAACACTGCCTTACGCAAGTCCTCGATGCGCTTCTCGGTCTTTGTTTTGTTGCCATCCACCTTATCCTTGCGCAGAAGACACTTGATAGCGTTCCCTGTATTGAAGCCAAGATGTCTGCAAATGTCCAAGGGCTCAACACCGCACAAATCCTTCAACCAAGCGTAATGGGATGGGTGAGATACTTGCTCTGTCTTTTTGTTTGCAGATTCTCCTTCACCTTTCGTTACTATATCGAACTTTGTACCAAACATCATAATATCCTCCTCGCGAAAACGAGCGATATACTTGTAATCTGTGCTAACAGATGTACATATATAAACATCAGCATCCTTTTTCTCGGCATTGAACAGAATAGGGGTGCTGCTGCCTTGAATACCTATCGGGTCAAAATTGCATTTTAAGCAATCCTTTCGTGTGATGTAAAATCGCAGCCCAACCTTAATATCTTCTTTCTTAATCATAAGCTATTCCTCCTTATCTTTTAGTTCAACGAAATCTCCAATGCCCAAACGAGCCTTGTTGATGCAAGACGCAATCCAACCAATCAAGTAGGCAGAAGGTTCGCCGCCGTGCTTCATATCAATAGCATCCTCGATGGCATCGCAGACGTGAGAAGCTTCATGACAACAAGTCCCCATCCTCATAGAATCCTTGCTTGCAAAATTAACAAATGAACAAAGCTTATTATTCGCCTTTTCTCTAACGTTATCGTAGGTTGCTGCGTCATAATTAGAGAAATCAACCCTCAAAACCTCGCCATTTCTACCTTCAAAACACTTGTTGGCATCCTCTTGGTTCATTCCAATAGCGACACATAACCTTCTTGGATAGATAACAGGGTCGTATTCGTAATATCCTTTCTTCTTCATATTTTCAACTATTTATGGTTATACTTGTGCCCGCAGTGGAACATATTGCAGACATTGCATTTATAGACGGTCATCCCCTGCTGAATGAGCTTCGGATGCGTCTCAAGAAACTCCCAAGCATCATCCTCAGTCTCGTATGCGACCTTCGCCTTCCATGAATGAACCTTCCTGGTCCAATGTTCTGGGTCCGGTTTGAACGGAGGTACTTTATTAGGATTGTGATGTCTTCTCATAATTAAAAAGCTGTATGTCTCGTTCTACGTATAGCTTATAGCCTTTCACGAGCAGAAAGCCGTCTTTCAAGCGAAGAATCGAACTTTTTGGCTATCTGCTCGAATTTGAAAACCATTAGGTCTTCCTCAGAAACCTTCCACATCTTCTTCAGCCACTCGTCATTGAGGCGCTCTGTGGTTTTTCTTATTCTGTCGCCGTAGAGGATTTCGAGCAGCAGCTCGTTTAAGCCTTCTCTGCATTCAGAATCAATAGTGAATTCGCCACTGAAACTTGGTCCGTCAGCTTCATCTACTCCTCGAATGTAATCTTTATCGAATGGATTGGTGGCGAAATAAAAGTCTTCACCTGCACCCGGTGGCAAATAATATACATCTTCCATGAGCTACAAACATTTGAATTAAACACTGTTTAACGTTCTGTTCACCGCAATCTCACTCTCGTTACACATGGTCCTCATGCACTCAAGGGCATCCTCGCGAACAGCAGTCATAATCTCGTTCATCGAAGCAGTGGCCGGAACAATATTCCCGTCAGCCTTCTTCTTCGTGATACGGGAGACAATCTCCTTGATATATTCCTTGTCTATCATAGAACTCTGTTTTATAACCGTTAATCATCAGGCTGAATGAAGCTCTCCGGCTGCTTGATGTCCTCCTCACTGCGCAATTTATTCTTCACGTCATTGATGAGAAGCTCCTGCTTCAGGTCAATCATCTGCGCGCCGTACACCTGATACGTCATTCCTCCCTGCGACCTCTTCTTGAAGAAGCCGTGCTTGTCGCTCATATCCCGTCCGAACTTCTGAATCGTAGGGATATCCTTATCCTCGACATCGTTGGCCTTGCAGAACTCGACGAACCTCTCATACATCTCCTTGGCAAGCATGCACTCCGAAATCTCGCCCCTCGCCTCTGGGCTGCACCTCATATCATACGCCCTTATCCAGGCATATATAGGATTGCTTCCTAGAAGAGAGATGAGCAGCTGCCTCCTGCTGCCCTCAGCTGCCGGGAACCTGTACTTCCTGCTCCTCAGCTCCATCGCGCCACGGAATATCCAGTTGAACACTCCGCTCAGCTCCTCACGAATAATCTTGCTCGCCAGCTCCGGGTCCTGCCTCTCCTTTGGGATGGTCACGTCGAAGCTCACGTACTGCAAGCGCCTGATGAATCCGAGCGAAGCATCGTCTGGGAACGGAAGCTCATTGAGGTTGAAGATGAGGTAGGGGATTGAGTTCCCCTCCAGGATATCCCTGCCGAGCTTTCTCATCGGGACGGGCTCGCCACTCACGAGTCTCTTGAACATTCCGGTATTCTTCCTTCCGAACTTCTTCGGGTCGGAATCGGAAGACCAGTTGAAGATGGCGTTCCTGATGGGATACCTTCCCCTCATTCCCTCGTCACCGTCGGCAGTGAGGTCGGCGTAGTCCATCTTGCTTATCCTGTCCTTGCCGAATATGTTGCAGGCAACGTCGAAGATGACACTCTTTCCGTTGGCTCCCGTACCGATGAGCAGGAGACACAGCTCAATCTTCGATGACTCCTTCCCCTCGTACGGATTGTATGCAGTACCTCTCTGTATGAGACCGAGGCCGAGAAACATCTGGAGGATCATCCTCGATGTCCTGTCCGGAAGGACCTCCTTGATGAAGTTCGTCCACCTGTCACACTTCGCCTTCGGATTGTAGTCGTATGGGTGGTAGTATGTGACATGGTACTCGGGAGAGAACGGCATCACGTTCGGGTACTTCAGTCCGCTTCCGAAGTCAACCACTCCGTTGGCGAATGCAACGATATCGAAGGTCGGTCTCAGTATGTTGTAGCACTCTATCACCTCCATGAACGACTTGTTCATCACCGTACTTATGCCTAGCATCGGAGCCATGGCCAGGTCGAGGAGCAACAGCTGGTAAGCCTGCTCAAGTACGATCTTCGGAACAGCTTCGTATATCTTGCCGTTGAACATGTAGTACGAACCGCCATAGTACTTCACCGGAGCCTTCTTCGCCAGACGTCTCATTGACCTGATGAAATTAGACTTCAGCTTGTTGTACTTCTCAGAGTTTGCCTTACCCCAGTCTTGACAACGGAGCTCTTCGAAGCCGTACTCGTCATGCCTCGAAAGGTCCAGCAGCTGAGCGTGCAATGTGTCTATAGCTATACCATTTTCCATTTATGTACAATAATAATATTAATTTTCCGCTATTGTGTAGGATTACCCCCGATAAACAGGGACTTTCTGACGGATAACACGTGTCAGCTCGTCCTTACAACATGTCGACTATAAAATATCGACAATACAAAGATACGGAAAATATCCTGTAGATATGCTATAACCCTAGTAAATAAAGGGTATAAATATACATATTGGATATACATTTAATGAATAATAGATATACATTTATGGTTTTGCTCACCAATATAGAAGTTAATGTTGCCAAATGTTAAAAATAGGTAGATGAATGAATATGCATAAAATGCTTTTGGTAATAAAAGTAAGTTTATGTTACAAGTAGTCTAAAAAATCGGAAGAAAAAATTTTTAGATGAGGTGACTACCCGCTGGATTTATGGCTATATAGGGGGTGTGGGGGTCTGTTTTGAAAAGATAGGACAATATATGTTAGTTTACACTATATAAACGAACGTGAAACGTCAATTTTTACGCTTTTTAATATTGTTGGTTTATATTATAAACTAACTTTTGTAACCTATTGATACACAACACTTTACACTGCATATTAATTCCATATTTTGCATAAATATTCACCGTGGAACACAAAAGATTGTTACATATCACTTGACCCAATAAAACCTTACATATTTTTCAACTGGTTATATGTTAAAAAATTAACATATAATATAGTTATAATTACATATATAAAGCTAAAAGCTACATATATTTTACTTTAATACGATATGTTAAAGTTCTAATATGCTGTCTATCAGTGCTTTATAGTACTTTAGAAAGTTAAGATTTAACACAATAAATTTGGCTATATCGAAAAAAAGTATTATCTTTGCAGTAGAAAAAAAGAGATAGAAACACTATCTTATAAGTAACATTTAGACAAATTTAGGTATGAAAGATTTAGAAACAAAAGGTGCTCAAGGTTACGAGCATACGAGCACGAAGGTAGCTAGTTATGTTAACGAGTGCAAAAAGAGTGCGGTATTATCACAGAGTTTAGAGGTGCTCAATAGTTACCGCAAAAAGCTATTGAGCGAGTGCAACGACAAAGAGATAGTAGAGGCAAAAAAAGCTCTCGAAACCGCTAGAGCTAATTACAACAAGCTAGCTACAAAGTACGTACTTTCAGATAGTGCGTATTGCAACCTACAAACAGAGTGTGTTCGTACCGCCGTCAGTGAGTTTTCACGCAACCACAATTTGCCAAATTTCTTTACGTGGTTTGATAATAACGGGAAATATAATCAAACCTCAATTATAGACAGCTTGCAGCGTCTAGGTAGTAAGTTGTCAGATTTGCACCACAAATTTGTAGGGGGTGCAAAGGTAGCTAAGAAAAAGTCCGAGACTATCACGGATTTACAGAAGCAAATTGCAGATTTACAGGCAAAGTTGGCAGCAGCGCAAAAGTAAGTAACTAGATAGGTAGCGAAAAACCACCTATCTTTTACCCCTTCATTTTTCCCACTGACTATCTGATAGGTAGCCAGTGGGAAATTTACACCGTGCAATTTCTGTGCGGTGCGGGTCATCGTATCCTTATTTTTCCCACACAATTTGGAAACCTTGTCGTGGTGTGTGGGCTTAACCTTAGAGAGAGAATTTATTCTCCCTCAGGGGACTAATTGCCAAAATTTCAGAGAAGTATCTCAGTAAATCGAGAGTGCGAGAGGCACACCGAGATGGGAGAGAGTAACGAGTTACTCAGAGACATCCATCCGAGAGATACGCAAAAATTCCTGGCGTGAGCGTCGAATGAGATGAGACGGCACGACGGCTAGGGAATTTGTATCATCTAGCGAGATGAGAGTTTTAGAGAGAAATCATAATTCATATTCTATATGGTGTTGTGAGCCGTGCGGAGTGGTTATCCGTGAAATCACCGTGGATAATGTAGCTATATTCCACGTGAGGTATATCCGATAAGTGAGAGCTATCTGAAATGTGTTGTCAGTTGGCACAGGTAACATAATAGTTTGCAGCGAGAGAAACTGACTGGATGCAGTCCATAATAACTGTAGGGTGTGAGCCACGTAGTTAAGACGATAAAGATAAAACGTGGTGCAAAGATGCACATCCTGGCTAACGGGGCGGGGAGAAATCTCCGCTCTACAATTATGAACCATTTTAAAATTAGAATTATGAAAGAACAGATTTTGAAGAAGATAGGAAAGACGCTTGTGCGTATTAATGTAACAGACCAGAGTGCAGAGGATGCCTACGATGAACTCGTTAACAGCAGTCCTCGCCTGTTTGGTATGCTTTCCAGTATCTACAGACTGAATGATGAAGAAGAAAGATTCGCTTGGTCTGCCGGAATTCAGTAGCCTAAAATCTCCCTACATTTGTAGGGAACAATAACCAAAATTACAGAATTATGAGTACGATGAGAATTAAATGCCTCGATATGAAAGAGGTAGAGAGTATCATTGCAGATGCTCAGGAGATTTTAAGTCACGTAGAATTCGGGTCTTTGCAGAATGGTGTGCTTACATTATTCTGCGTGTTGTGAGCCTAAAATCCGTAGCCAGTACGATAATTGTCGTGTGTGGCTACGGAACAATTACCAATAAAATTAGAATTATGAAAGCAAGACAGATTATTTATTCAAGTACGATAATTGTGCTTGGATTTATTCAGACTTCGCCAATATTCATTTGCTTGGCAAGTACGATAATTCTCCTGAATGTGCTTGGAATTCTTTACGGAATTCTGCTTGTGCATATTTGGAGCAGTACGAAAAAGGGCAAGTGGTATTTCCGTGAGCTGTGGAGATCTACACTCCGCTTGGAGAATTTCATCCTGCCTGGAGTGTGAGGAATCTAGAAAGTACGAAAATTGTGCTTGGAAACATTTGGCTAAATTCTGCTTGGAGAAATCCAGGCAGTACGATAATATTACCAATTAAATTACAGAATTATGAAACAGAGAATTTTTATCGCAGTGTTTGTTATCGTGTGTCTTGCACTTGTAGCCGTATCCGTTGACAGCGTGAACTGCCATAGAGCGAACGTGATGCTGAGAAAGACGGTTATCAGCCAGGCAAATGAGATTTCAGAGCTTAACGGCTGGCACACGCCAGATGGAGCTACAACGTTCGTAGGTCTCAGAAAGTAGTCAAAAATGTGCTCAGGCATTTTCCTGGGCATACTATGTAAAACCATTAAACAAATTGAATTATGTTAGACAGAAAATCACAGAAGAATTTTGAGCGTGCGCTTATGCATGAGATGGAGAAAATCAAGATTGCAGCGCGCCAGTGGCACAATAATAACACCAGAGGCTACAGAGATTATCGTAGCAAGGAGGCTATCTCCAAGAGCTTCTCTGAGATTGCAGTATTGTGCATGAGCTAAATGTGCGTGGCGATTGTCACGCATACAATTCACCAATATTTTAAGATTATGAAGAAGTTAGAAAATCCCAAGTGGGAAGAGCGCATAGAAGATTTGCGTATCAATATTCTGCCTAGATTGCAGGAGATGCAGCGTGATACGTTTGGTATCGAGTTTTTCAACCTAGAAGTAGGTGTAGGAACTAGCGGGCGATACATTTCAGTGTATGCTTCCATCATTATTGACGATGAGGTACTAGATAGTATTTCGCTGCATTTGTCTATTTTTGACAGCCGTGAGGAGATAGAGTCCGGGTGTGCAAAACTCACGGACTTCATCAAGGAGTACTCAGCCTGAAAATTGAGGGAGTTTCATCTCCCTCTCCTACAAACCAAAAATATTAGAATTATGAGTAAATGGGTACAATTTTATCACAAGATCAATAAATTTGATCTTGTGAACATGAGATTTACGGATGATTTCAGTATCGTGGAAATGGTGGGCATGGATTCTGTCATGCGTATCGACGGCAGATGGAATATGTCATCCATACGTGCTGCGATACAGAAGAAAATCGAGAGGATGAAGAATTTCGATGATTTTGATCCCTGTGCATTCTCCATTCTCACCGGCAGTTCTATCCTGAATGCTTCAGAAAGTCCGGTGTACAATCTCTAGCCAGAACTGGGCAGTACGATAATGTGCTGCCTACTATTAACCAAAACAGAATATATTATGACAGCAGAAGAAAAGACTCAGCTAGAGAAGCTTGTAGAGAAGTATCTTAAAGAAGACGCGTACAAACCACGAGGATGGGGAGAGAGAGCCGCAAGGGATTTCCACAGTGCCTTAAATTGTGAGTGGCTTCAAACGTACAGCTTTAGACCAGACCCGGCGTAGTTATTTGCTACGCCTCCAATTATTAACCAAATCAAAATTAGAATTATGACAGACGGAGACAGAAGATTCCTTGCCAGGCTCGTAGCGAGCCACAAGGCTGTTATCAGCGAGGAGTGTGCGAGAAAGAAGCTCGACAAGAGTGAGTATTTCAGACGTACGGCACGAGTTGACAGAAAAGCTCAAGAGATTGAGAAAGCGTGCATGCGTCCTCGCAAGTTCTAGCCAAACATTCTGTGCGGTCTATCTGCACAGAAACCATGTTTAACCATTTAAATTAGTAGAATTATGGAACGATATTCATGTAAGCAGCTGAAATCACTTGTAGCAAGTGGTGTGGCAAAGGATGTAACCTACGCAGACAGAAGAAGTGAGATTCCTGAGAGTTATACTCAGATCGGGTATGCAGCAGGAATCTACGGTTGCAACGGAATGTTATTGAAGGGCGAGAGCGGACAGCTATACGCCGTGACAGGCAGGACCTCTGCCATCTACATTTTTTAGCCTAAAATCTCCCCATTCGCTTGGGGAGTACGATTATTAACTAAACATTAGAATTATGATAACGGATTACTACACAGCCGTACACTGGCTAAAAAGTGCGTTCATCCTCTGTAACGAGATTGTAGAGAATGACGAATCAGTGATTGAAAACATCGAGTATCCAGAGTGGACAAATGGCGATGAAGAAGGAAGGGACAGAATCGAGATATTCCAGTGGTTCCTCACTAACATGAGCGAAGATGATAAGGAATGGATGCAGAAGAATTTCCCTGATCTTATCTTCTCTTACTCAGACAAGCTTGACTTATGGGTTCTTTGCGTAGATCACTTCGGAACGATGTGGAAAGGAGTCCCAACGACTACCAACTGCGAAAATGCGGCAAAGGCTAGCCAGCTGCCGTAGCCAAACCAATCCTCACTCTCACGGGTGGGGATTTCTATTAACCAATACAGATTGAATATGATTAAAATTGAGATTACGAGAGCCGGTATGGGTGAGAAATGCCCATATCCGAAGTTCAGCAAATTACTGGCAAAAGGCTACATAATGTGCCATCGCTGCAAGTATTGTGCTGAAATTATCAGTGAGACAGAAATAATGTGTAACTATAATTAATCTATAATTATGAGTGAATTAGAGAAAATCCTGAATGACGATTTACTGAAGTGTGAAATCGTCGAGTCAGCAGAGAATGCTGCAAGGCGTGTGTATCTCATCAAGTGGACACACGACAACACATTCTCAGTAGCAGAGGTGAACAAGGATACCGGCAAACTAGAGGTTACAGATATTCCTGGGACAGATGAGCTTGAAGCATACAAGCATTTCTACAGAAAATGTGGCGATATCGCCATAATTAGCTAAAACTCCCCACGATAATGTGGGGAACCATTACGAACCAATCAAATAAGAATTATGGGAAAGATTACAATTTCGAAGAAGGGAAACAGAACCTTCTATCGTGTGAACAGAAGAATCGTGTGCTATCGTGACGGGCACAAGTATTGTGTGGGCAAGCCATCATCTGGCAGCACCCATATCGAGCTTGATGCCTTGTCCGAGAATATTGCACACGAGAGATGCATTGAGATTTGTGAGCGTAGAATCAATGCGGAGATGATGTATCAGAATCCCGTCGCATACAACGCCCACAGAGTATTGAGCGCATTAGCCTAAAAACGGAGGGTGCAATCCCTCTGACATTATTAACCAATAAATTATTAAGAATTATGAAGAAAAAAGAAATGTGGAAAGTACTTGGACGTGACGATTACGCACACAAGTCTCAAGAACTGAAAAAAAAGTGCGAGGAACTGGCGAAAGCTATATGCGATAAGCTCATTGAGCTTGACATGACAGAAATCTTCATCCCTCGCTGTGGTATTACCTTCAGAGTTATTACCGTGCAAATAAGTTGTGTTAAACGCATTCTTCTTGCGCTAAAGAGTGGCACCATTTACTATTTGTTGCAAGAGTTTGGTATATGCGACATACATGCTGGTGACCTTAATGTGAAGGTTGGTCGCGTAGTAGATGCACTTAGTTTTGTTACTCACTTGGACGAGATATTACAAGAAATATCGAAGATTGAGGACAAAAAAGTCGCAGACATCGAAGCTGCTCTCAAGAGACTCTAACATCTATCATCCGTGAGCGACAAGGCGCACATCGGGTTCGAGACCCGACACGGAACAATATTAACCAAAATTACAAGAATTATGAAGAGATATTATGTATCAGTCACAGAGACTTTAAACAAGATTGTCAGCGTCGATGCCAAGAGTGAGAAAGATGCGCTTGAACAAGTACAAACAGCCTACAATGATTCTGTCATCGTTCTCGATTCCAGCAATTTTGTAAACGAAGAAATAGAACTTGACTCTAATCAGGAGTTATATGCTGACAACGAAAAAGAGCAGGGAGGAGATGTTTATCAGCACATCGACTAAGCCAAAAGCGTGGGTTCGCCCACGTGCTATCAACCAAAATGTTAAGAGTATGACAAAGAATGAGATTAAAGAGCTTACAGACATCATCATGAAAGCAGACGTTTACAGCGTATTTAAAGGAGGTCGCATAGATAAATCCAAGAAGTACAGCTACCTGTTTAGAAATGACACAGGTCCACGGCATTACGAGTTCTCGATTGATGCAGACACAGTGGAAGAGGCGAAAAAATCAGCATTAGACAATTTTATCGCTAAATTCAGAGCGATGGAGCCAAAGAAGAATTGGTCGAAGAAGGTTCTTGACGAGCCTGGTATAAAAAGCCAGAATCGTCTAATCGAACTCAAGATGATGCAAATTGCAAAGCCATTCAAGAAATCCAAGTTCAGCGAAGGCTTCTGGTTTGTAATTTCTCCACAAGGAGAGTACGTGATGAAAACGACAATGCATTCTGCCATTGAGTACGCAGAGAGCATTGGAAAGAAGCGAAAAGATGTGTGGGCAATAAGTGTGTAACCAAACAGAGAGGCGATTGCCTCTCACCAATAACCAAAAGATTACAGGTATGATTACAGACATCCAAGAGAAGATTTGCTTCAAATGCAAGTACGGAATTTATAGAAAAAGTCCTGTCAGTCAAGAGTACGACGTTATTACGTGCAGGCGAAACCGTTCTGCCGATAAGTGCTATAACGGAGTATATGGCGATTACGAGTTTATCTAGCTAAAAAGCGCAGCTAAGGACTGCGCACAATAACCCAAAAACAAGAAGAATTATGAATGAAGACAGAATCCTAGAGATGTTCTTCGAAAAAGCCAGATGGCAGTATGCCATTGAGAAAGGCTTATTCAAGGACATGAACAAAGCAGTAATGTATCAGCTGACTACACCAGAGGCTCGTCTGGCTATGTATCAGAGGATCAAGAGCGGCAATTACAAGATAATGCCTCCACACACAGCGAAGATTCCGAAAGACAATGGAGATTTCCGTACGGTCTATGTGAATGAGTCTGTGGATAGAATCCTACTGAGCATCTACAACGACCTCCTGTTCGAGCTGATGCCAGAGATGGTGCATCCACGCTGCACGTCGTACCAGAAAGGTATCGGCTGCGGTCGTGTTGTGCAGGAAGTGTCTCGGATAATATACTCGGCAGAGGGAAAAATCATCGGGTGGAAAGGTGACTTCTCTAAGTACTTTGATTCTGTGCCTATTCGGTTCATCGACTGGGCATTCGACAAGGTAGAGGAAAAGTACGGAAAGTCTGCACTGATAGATGTCATTCGTGACTACTATCATACAGACATATATTTCGATGAAGACAATAACCTCTGCGAGAAGTATCAGTCCCTCAAGCAGGGATGCTCTGTTGCCGCATGGCTGGCTGATGTTATTCTCTTCCATCTTGACGACAAGCTGTCTAAGCTTAACGGATATTACGTCCGCTATTCAGATGATACGCTGTTTGTCGGTGAAGACTATGAGAAAGCCATGGATATTATGAAGAGCGAACTGGAGATGATGCAGATGACGCTCAATCCGAAGAAGGTTGAGTATCTTGACGCTAATCACTGGTTCAAGTTCCTCGGATATTCCATCAAGGGTCACAATATCTCTCTGTCGTCCACACGTATCAAGACCTTCCAGAAGGAGATTGAGAAAAGGACTATAAAGAAGCGTGACACTACGATGACGAAAGCTATCAATGCAGTAAACAGATATCTCTACAAGGGGTACTGCGATTATTCCTGGGCTACTCAGGTTCTTCCGGTCATTAACGTGAAAGAAGACATCGACAAACTCAACACCTTCGTTATGGACTGCATCCGTGCGGTCAAGACAGGCAAGAGAAAGGTCGGTGGTCTCGGATACGTAAAGACTCAGGCTATCGGTTGTATAGACCGAGGTCGTGGCAGGAACGTGAAAGCCAACAGGAGTAAGACAGAGAGCGAAATCAAGGGGTATCTATCGATAGGTTGTGCTCAGAATGCCTTGCGAACGAGCAGGGCAGCGTACAACACATTGGTGAATACCCTGTAGATGAGCACCTAGCGCAAGGAACTGCCGGGATGAAGAAGAATGTTTTAAACATCCGGTCTCGAAGATCGCGGGCCTATCTCCGAATCAGAGATGGTCCTGCGATCCTCTCCACCAGGATATTATCATGCTGATATAGCTATGCGCAGTATCTTCTGACCGGCAGACTCTGTAACCGAGTACACGGACGTGAGAGAAGGACGGATAGATTTAGGCTAGCGCCTCTATAACGGGATTTGTCGACGATGCGTCCAAGTTCGCAAGTTTGCAACTTGAGACGGATTGTCGACGAATTCGCGCACAAGGCGTAGCTCATCAACGAAGTACAGAAATGTGCCAGTCCGTATGACTTCCACCGGTGGCGCATACCACCACTCCCTGATGGATGGCAATGTTTAATACCACAGGTTCTCTTAACCAGAGTAGTTAATCCAGTGAGTCCTGGATTAACTATTCTGGCGAATCCTGTGCTGAAATCAGAATCATAAAGCATTATGCCGAGCCATCGGTCAGGGAATTACCCTAGCACGAGGGTAGTCTTCAGAGGAGAGTGAATTTATGAGTGATGTTTCCATGCCGCCGGCCTCCCCGGAACACTGTCCGGGTACTCCGGCGGCTTACAACATCCCTCAGATCAAGATGCTACAGCTACGTGCCACGCTCTCAGATGAAGACAACGTTATTGCCAAACGAGGTACACGAGGAGGAATTCTTTATGTCGCGATCTCTGTGTCAACGCGATAAGGCTGGTGATACCAGCAATCTCGCGTATTGCAAGACCCCTCAATCGTCAAGATAGAGGTAGGCAACAGACCTATGAGTGTACCTGCAAACAACCAAAAGTGAATTGCATCACGACGCATAGCCAAGAGTAGAACAGATTCAGTTGCATGTAATGTGACAACGGGACACAACCTGGCGGTTGCCCGGTACGCGTCCCGTTCTTATACATGCAATAATCAAGACGATACAGGAATACAACACTCTACTGAGGCTATGCTATAGCTATTGCGAGCCGAATGGTGCGCAAGGAGAATCGATTGTAAATACAGTATTCAGCATCCTGAGAATCACTGGATTATATCCAGGAGTCTCAGGACTATAATACTGTATATATCAAAAGCATACAGTTACGCAACAGATTCTCTGAGCGCACTCCTATCAACCAATACTTTTTAGAATTATGAGAAGAAAAAAGAAAGATGTGATCAAGTCGATACTTAAGCAGTTGCATGAGATTCAGATGGAGTATGCTTACGACAAGATTTTACGAGTAGGCATATTTACCGGAAGTACACGAAACGATATCGTAATAGAGATATCAAGGTGCGATGACACTAGTTCGGATTGCCAGTACGTGATCGAAGGAAGGGAATTTGTATTCTCTTTAAGAAAGTCGTGTTCCGACAATGAGTTTACCCTGTTTGAGGTGCGTTCCTATATATCAGCACTCAAGGGAAGCTAAAAACGGCGTAGTAATTCTACGCCTTCATATTAACCAATATATTAGAATTATGGAGAAAATAACATTCAATCAGCTGAAAGAGGATTACTTCAACGATGACGTATGTATGGCCGAAGTTCTTGCGAGTACACCTGCTACAGGCCTGACTATCGAACAAGTATTCTACCTATATATACGAGCAAAGAATTGGAGTGATAAAGATGAGTTTGAGCTCTATAGCGATGGATATTATTACGACTTGGTTGAAGAAGCCAAAAATATGGAGCTGTAATGCTCCATTCCTATAAACCAATATTTAGAATTATGACATACGACGAGATTATCAATGAAGTTGAGAATGGTGCTAAGTTCACCATCAACTTCCAGAAGAGAACATGTAGAGTGAACGGCAAGGTAGTAATGTCCGAGGAAGACAAGCCGAAGGACACGCCTTACCTTACACCCGAGGTTGTGTTTGTAGGTATCGAGCAGAGATATGCAGCGTACAAGCATTCTGTGCCGTCAGAACGCGCAGAATCTCACCGGCGCTACTACTTCAAGGCTTTGCCTGAGAAAGAGCTCTCAGACGAAGATATGATGTACGGAGAGCGACGAGAGCTAGCAAGATGCAAGCTGGAGCTGTACGTACTGGTCCAGCTAC
>OGIM01000076.1_pt1 | contig 49654 bp, 40 predicted proteins | sample 1571801 | NCBI WGS metagenome assembly OGIM01 (sample SAMEA2582106, study PRJEB24529) | metagenome | biome: Human gut stool | place: China | collected 2011
GCGCCAGTGGCAATATGTGGCTTAGCTCATGAAAGGAGCGCAACAAGATGATGAAGCTGAATAAGCGATTCATTGTCTCTGATAAACTGCGATTCCACTATTATCGCAGCTTATCGATATCAATTGCCTGAATAGCCCTTGCAATATCAGGGGAATTATTCAACACCCGAACATGCTGAAATAATTCCGTTGCTTCATCGTATTCTTTACGCAAATAACTCAACCACTGTTTAATCCGCGCAACGTGATATAACCCGGTATCGCCCTGCTTTTCCAGACGGGTATATTTTTGCAGCAAAGCAACCACCTCCGGCCACGGCATTCGCGGTTCGTTATATTTTACCACCCGGCTCAGGTTGGGAATATTGAGCGCCCCGCGACCAATCATCACTGCGTCGCAGCCGCTGATCGCCATGCATTGTTGCGCGCTCTGCCAGTCCCAGATTTCACCGTTGGCAATCACCGGAATATTCAGCCGCTGGCGAATCTCGCCAATCGCCTGCCAGTCAATATGCTCCGCGCGGTAACCCTGCTCTTTTGTCCGCCCATGCACCACCAGCTCCGTAGCGCCAGCCTGTTGAACCGCATCGGCGATTTCAAATTTCTTCTCACCGCTATCCCAGCCCAGACGCACTTTTACGCTGACGGGCAAATGCGCTGGTACAGCTTCACGCATCGCTTTTGCACCCTGGTAGATGAGTTCAGGATCTTTGAGTAACGTCGCGCCGCCGCCGCTACCGTTAACCGTTTTCGACGGGCAGCCGCAATTGAGATCCACGCCCCAGGAACCTAACTCCACCGCACGGGCGGCGTTCTCTGCCAGCCATTGTGGGAACTGACCTAACAACTGCACGCGCACCAGCGTACCAGATGGTGTCCGGCTGGCGTTTTGTAGCTCAGGGCAAATGCGATGAAAGACTTTTACCGGCAGCAGTTGATCCACCACGCGGACAAACTCGGTGATGCACAGATCGTAGTCGTTAACTTCGGTCAGCAATTCACGCACCAGAGAGTCAAGCACTCCCTCCATCGGTGCCAGTAACACACGCATATCATCACCCGCAAAAAAATGAGGCGCTATGTTAGCGCCTATGGTCAGCGGATTAAAGGTCTGCAAAGAGGGATTGCTGCAAACTGCAATCCCTCTCTATGCTTGATGTATGCCTGAGTTCGCTGCTCATTGCGTAATACCGGGGAGCGAAAAAATAAGCGCTGATTTCTTAATGTGATCGGTAGCACGTTTTACGAATTAATTGTATGATGAATCCATCTCATCTGGGGTGTTGATTATGAGTAAGACACTGAACATTATCTGGCAATATTTACGCGCTTTCGTCCTGATTTATGCCTGCCTGTATGCAGGCATTTTCATTGCTTCCCTGCTACCGGTAACCATTCCGGGCAGCATCATCGGGATGCTGATCCTGTTTGTCCTGCTGGCCTTGCAAATTCTTCCGGCAAAATGGGTCAATCCGGGGTGCTACGTACTGATTCGCTATATGGCGCTATTGTTTGTGCCGATTGGCGTAGGCGTCATGCAATATTTTGATTTGCTCCGCGCACAGTTTGGCCCGGTAGTGGTTTCCTGTGCTGTCAGTACGCTGGTGGTTTTTCTGGTGGTGAGCTGGAGTTCGCAACTGGTGCACGGTGAACGTAAAGTCGTAGGTCAGAAAGGATCAGAAGAATGATGGCGAATATCTGGTGGTCATTACCACTGACATTGATTGTCTTTTTTGCCGCCCGCAAACTGGCGGCACGGTATAAGTTTCCCTTGCTTAACCCGTTGCTGGTAGCAATGGTGGTGATCATCCCTTTTTTAATGCTGACCGGCATCTCTTACGACAGCTACTTTAAAGGTAGCGAAGTGCTAAACGATCTGCTGCAACCGGCGGTTGTCGCGCTGGCCTATCCTTTATATGAGCAGCTACACCAGATCCGCGCGCGCTGGAAATCGATCATCACCATCTGTTTTATCGGCAGCGTGGTTGCGATGGTGACGGGGACTTCCGTGGCATTGTTGATGGGCGCTTCACCGGAAATCGCCGCGTCAATCCTGCCGAAATCAGTCACCACGCCTATTGCAATGGCGGTTGGCGGCAGTATTGGCGGTATTCCGGCAATCAGCGCAGTTTGCGTGATTTTCGTCGGCATCCTCGGCGCGGTATTTGGCCATACATTGCTTAATGCGATGCGTATTCGTACCAAAGCTGCGCGCGGTCTGGCAATGGGGACTGCCTCGCACGCCCTCGGTACGGCGCGCTGCGCCGAGCTGGATTATCAGGAAGGTGCATTTAGTTCGCTAGCGCTGGTGTTATGCGGGATAATTACTTCGCTGATCGCACCGTTCCTTTTCCCGATTATTCTGGCAGTAATGGGCTAAAATTTGCGATGCGTCGCGCATTTTTGATGTATGTTTCACGCGTTGCATAATTAATGAGATTCAGATCACATATAAAGCCATAACGGGTTCGTAAACTGTTATCCCATTACATGATTATGAGGCAACGCCATGCATCCACGTTTTCAAACCGCTTTTGCCCAACTTGCGGATAACTTGCAATCTGCACTGGAACCTATTCTGGCAGACAAGTACTTCCCCGCTTTGTTGACCGGGGAGCAAGTCTCATCGCTGAAGAGCGCAACGGGGCTGGACGAAGACGCGCTGGCATTCGCACTACTTCCGCTGGCGGCGGCCTGTGCGCGTACGCCATTGTCGAATTTTAATGTTGGCGCAATTGCGCGCGGTGTGAGCGGAACCTGGTATTTCGGTGCCAATATGGAATTTATTGGTGCGACAATGCAGCAAACCGTTCATGCCGAACAAAGCGCGATCAGCCACGCCTGGTTGAGTGGTGAAAAAGCGCTTGCAGCCATCACCGTTAACTACACGCCTTGTGGTCACTGCCGTCAGTTTATGAATGAACTGAACAGCGGTCTGGATCTGCGTATTCATCTGCCGGGCCGCGAGGCACACGCGCTGCGTGACTATCTGCCAGATGCCTTTGGGCCGAAAGATCTGGAGATTAAAACGCTGCTGATGGACGAACAGGATCACGGCTATGCGCTGACGGGTGATGCGCTTTCTCAGGCAGCGATTGCGGCGGCAAACCGTTCGCACATGCCTTACAGTAAGTCGCCAAGCGGTGTCGCGCTGGAATGTAAAGACGGTCGTATTTTCAGTGGCAGCTACGCTGAAAACGCCGCATTCAACCCGACTCTGCCACCGTTGCAGGGAGCGTTAATTCTGTTGAATCTCAAGGGTTATGATTACCCGGATATCCAGCGCGCGGTTCTGGCAGAAAAAGCCGATGCGCCGTTGATTCAGTGGGATGCCACCTCCGCAACGCTGAAAGCTCTCGGCTGTCACAGTATCGACCGAGTGCTTCTCGCTTAAGCCTGGTGCCGGATGCGGCGTGAACGCCTTGTCCGGCTTGCCAGCCCTCTCCTGGTGTCGAAATTCCCGGCAAACAGTTTGCCGTTTCTTGCGCAAAACCAGCGGGTAAAGTAGCCTGATGGAAATTTTCCTTAGATCGAGTCTCCTGCATGTTAAAGCGCGTGTTCCTCAGCCTGTTAGTCCTGATCGGCTTGCTGCTGTTGACTGTGCTCGGCCTCGATCGCTGGATGAGCTGGAAAACCGCGCCTTATATCTACGACGAATTGCAGGATCTCCCCTACCGCCAGGTCGGTGTGGTGCTCGGAACAGCAAAATATTATCGTACTGGCGTAATTAATCAGTATTATCGCTACCGCATTCAAGGAGCGATTAATGCCTATAACAGCGGTAAGGTAAATTATCTATTACTGAGCGGCGATAACGCATTGCAAAGTTATAATGAGCCGATGACCATGCGCAAAGATTTAATCGCTGCTGGTGTCGACCCATCAGATATTGTTCTCGATTACGCAGGCTTTCGTACGCTGGATTCCATCGTGCGTACACGCAAAGTTTTCGATACTAATGATTTCATTATTATCACCCAACGTTTCCACTGTGAGCGAGCATTATTTATTGCGCTGCATATGGGGATTCAGGCTCAGTGTTATGCCGTACCGTCACCGAAAGATATGCTGTCAGTACGTATTCGTGAATTTGCCGCCCGTTTCGGTGCGCTGGCTGACCTTTATATTTTTAAACGTGAACCGCGTTTTTTAGGGCCGCTGGTCCCTATTCCGGCTATGCACCAGGTACCGGAAGATGCGCAGGGGTATCCCGCCGTCACACCCGAACAGTTACTTGAATTACAAAAGAAACAAGGAAAGTAGTTATGGATGTACAGCAGTTTTTTGTCGTTGCCGTTTTTTTCCTTATCCCGATATTTTGTTTCCGCGAAGCATGGAAAGGCTGGCGCGCAGGCGCGATTGATAAACGGGTTAAAAATGCACCGGAACCGGTGTATGTCTGGCGAGCAAAAAATCCCGGACTCTTTTTCGCTTATATGGTGGCATATATCGGCTTCGGAATTTTATCTATCGGCATGATTGTTTATCTTATTTTCTATCGTTAATATTCCCCTCTCCAGTTAATTATTGAGAATAATTATTACTTCACCTGATAAGCTGCGGATATCACATTCCTAACCGCAGCTATTTGTGAATCTTTTCACAGTTTAAATTCCCCCGCACGCTTAGCCTTAATATCAGTACATTATTATTTACTAAACGCTCGCCTTAATTACCTATAGCATTAAGGAAGATCACATGCCGCAACAAAATTATCTGGATGAACTCACTCCGGCTTTTACGTCTTTACTGGCGATTAAAGAAGCCTCTCGCTGTTTATTATGTCACGACGCTCCCTGTAGTCAGGCTTGCCCGGCACAGACCGATCCGGGGAAATTTATTCGCTCAATCTACTTTCGTAATTTTAAAGGCGCTGCCGAGACAATTCGCGAAAATAATGCCCTCGGTGCCGTTTGTGCCAGAGTGTGCCCGACGGAGAAATTATGCCAAAGCGGTTGTACCCGTGCCGGTGTTGATGCTCCCATTGATATCGGCCGCTTACAGCGTTTTGTTACTGATTTTGAACAACAAACCGGAATGGAAATTTATCAGCCCGGTACTAAAACGCTCGGCAAAGTCGCGATTATTGGCGCAGGTCCTGCCGGATTGCAGGCCAGTGTGACACTGACAAACCAGGGTTATGACGTCACGATTTATGAGAAAGAAGCGCACCCCGGTGGCTGGTTGCGTAACGGTATTCCGCAATTCCGGTTACCGCAATCAGTGCTGGATGCAGAGATCGCCCGTATTGAAAAAATGGGCGTGACCATTAAGTGCAACAACGAAGTCGGTAACACACTCACCCTTGAGCAGCTGAAAGCAGAAAACCGCGCGGTACTGGTCACCGTGGGGTTATCAAGCGGTTCCGGGCTACCGCTGTTTGAGCATAGTGACGTTGAGATTGCCGTCGACTTCTTGCAACGTGCACGACAGGCGCAAGGCGATATCAGCATTCCACAAAGCGCATTAATTATCGGCGGCGGTGATGTCGCGATGGACGTAGCCAGCACGCTGAAAGTTCTCGGCTGTCAGGCGGTAACTTGCGTAGCGCGTGAAGAGTTAGATGAGTTTCCGGCAAGCGAAAAAGAGTTTACCAGCGCCCGGGAGCTGGGCGTTTCGATCATCGATGGATTCACGCCAGTAGCCGTGGAAGGCAATAAAGTCACGTTTAAGCATGTACGGTTATCGGGCGAACTGACGATGGCGGCAGATAAAATTATTCTCGCCGTCGGTCAGCATGCCAGACTAGATGCCTTTGCGGAGTTAGAGCCGCAGCGTAACACCATCAAAACACAAAATTACCAGACCCGCGACCCGCAAGTCTTTGCTGCTGGCGATATTGTTGAGGGTGACAAAACCGTGGTCTATGCCGTGAAAACCGGGAAAGAAGCCGCCGAGGCGATTCATCACTATTTAGAGGGAGCTTGCTCATGTTAACGAAAGATCTTTCGATTACTTTTTGCGGCGTGAAGTTTCCCAACCCGTTCTGCCTCTCTTCTTCGCCGGTAGGCAACTGCTATGAGATGTGTGCCAAAGCCTACGACACAGGTTGGGGCGGTGTGGTGTTTAAAACGATCGGCTTTTTTATCGCCAACGAAGTCTCGCCGCGTTTTGATCATCTGGTGAAAGAAGATACCGGTTTTATCGGCTTCAAAAATATGGAGCAGATTGCTGAACATCCGTTGGAAGAGAATCTGGCCGCCCTGCGTCGGCTGAAGGAAGATTACCCGGACAAAGTATTGATCGCTTCGATCATGGGGGAAAATGAGCAGCAATGGGAGGAGCTGGCGCGCCTGGTGCAAGAAGCTGGCGCGGATATGATCGAGTGTAACTTCTCCTGTCCGCAAATGACTTCTCATGCGATGGGTAGCGATGTCGGGCAAAACCCGGAGCTGGTAGAAAAATATTGTCGGGCAGTGAAACGGGGTTCCACGCTGCCAATGCTGGCGAAGATGACGCCGAATATCGGTGATATGTGCGAAGTGGCGCTGGCGGCGAAGCGCGGCGGCGCAGATGGCATTGCGGCGATTAACACCGTTAAATCCATCACCAATATCGATCTTAATCAGAAAATCGGTATGCCGATCGTTAACGGAAAATCGAGTATTTCCGGATATTCCGGTAAAGCGGTAAAACCGATCGCCCTGCGCTTCATTCAGCAAATGCGCACCCATCCAGAACTGCGCGATTTCCCAATCAGCGGTATCGGCGGCATTGAAACCTGGGAGGATGCGGCTGAGTTTTTATTGCTCGGCGCAGCAACGTTACAGGTGACCACCGGCATCATGCAGTACGGGTATCGGATAGTGGAAGATATGGCAAGCGGGTTGTCGCATTATCTCGCCGATCAGGGATTTGATTCGCTGCAGGAGATGGTAGGTCTGGCGAATAACAATATTGTCCCGGCGGAAGATTTAGACCGCAGTTATATTGTCTATCCCCGTATCAATCTTGATAAATGTGTTGGCTGTGGACGCTGTTATATTTCCTGTTACGACGGCGGTCACCAGGCGATGGAATGGAGCGAGAAAACCCGCACACCGCATTGTAATACCGAGAAATGTGTGGGTTGTCTGCTTTGTGGTCACGTCTGCCCGGTGGGTTGTATTGAGCTCGGGGAAGTGAAGTTTAAGAAAGGCGAGAAAGAACACCCGGTAACGTTGTAAAACCAGAGACGCATCCGGCATTTGGTTCCTGTCGCCGGATGCGGCTTGAACGCCTTATCCGGCCTACAAAACCATACAAATCAGTATGTTGAGCTTATTGTAGGCCGGATAAAACGCGCCAGCGTTGCATCCGGCATTTGGCTCCTGTTGCCGGATGCGGCGTGAACGCCTTATCCGGCCTACAAAACCACACAGATCATGATGTTATGTGCGTTTATGACCGAATGCGGACCACATTCACATCATTTCTTACGCGCGTATTTCAGTGAATCCAGCGCTACGGCGAAGATAATAATCGCCCCTTTGATGATGTACTGCCAGTATGGGTTTACGCCGATATACGTCAGGCCATAGTTGATGACGGTAAAAATAATTACCCCGGTCACCACGCCAATCACCGTCCCCACACCGCCGCTGAACGATACACCGCCTACCACGCACGCCGCGATAGCATCCAGCTCATACATAAAGCCGAGGTTGTTGGTGGCAGAGCCGATACGTCCGGCTTCTAACATCCCGCCAAAGGCATAGAACACGCCAGACAACGCGTAGATCATCAGCAGGTTCAGGCCGACGTTGACACCAGATACTTTTGCCGCTTCCGGGTTACCGCCAATGGCAAAAATGTTCTTACCGAAGCGGGTTTTGTTCCACAACACCCAGACGAACGCCACCGCAATCAACGCGTAGAAGGTGATGTAAGAGAGACGGAAACTCCCCAGCGCGACAAAGCCCTGAGCAAAGGTAGAGAAGCCACTGTCAAAACCAGAAATTGGCGACGCCCCGACAAAGTCGTAATAGAGCGAGTTGATGCCATAGACGATGATCATCGTGCCGAGCGTGGTAATGAACGGCGTCACGTTGAGATAAGCGATAATCAGACCGTTGATCAAACCGATCACCGCACCAATGGCACAGACAATCAGAATAACCAGCGCAATCGGCATCGTCGCCATTTCCGGGAACACTTTGTTGGCGTTATCCATGGACTGCAATAATGTCGCAGCCACCACTGCCGCCAGCCCTACCTGACGACCAGCAGAAAGATCGGTCCCCTGGGTGACAATTAACCCTGCCACACCGAGCGCGATAATAATACGCACCGATGACTGGGTGAGAATATTACTTAAGTTCAACAGACTTAAAAATGTTGGGTCCTGGAAAATAATAATCGCCAGCAAAACTAAAAGAACGACGTAAATACCGCCCTCTTTCAGGTAAGTAAGAAAACTTTTCTTATTTAACGCACTCATGGGAAGCCCCTAATCTTAAAGGTGCAAAGACGCAAGACGCAGAATTTCGTTTTGCGTTGTTGTTTTTGTATCGACAATTCCGGAAACGAGACCATTGCTCATGACCAGAATACGGTCTGTTATCCCTAACAACTCAGGCATTTCAGAGGAGATAATAATAATCCCCTTGCCTTTCTTCGCCAGTTCGGCAATTAACTGATAAATTTCAAACTTCGCCCCGACATCAATACCGCGCGTCGGTTCATCGAGCATTAATATTTCTGGTTGCGTTAGTAGCCAGCGACCAATAATCACCTTTTGCTGATTACCACCGGAGAGCGAACCAATTTGCGTCCGATGACCCGGCGTTTTTACCCGCATCGAATCAATCACCCACTGGGTATCGCTTTTCATCCGCGAGTTATCCAGTAAACCAACTTTATTTTTGTAGTTGCGAATATTGGAAATTAACGAGTTAAAACCAATATCCAGATAGGCATAAATTCCCGTTGAGCGGCGCTCCTCAGTTACCAGTGCAAATCCGTGGTTTATGGCTTCGTTGGCATTATGGTTATTGATCTGTTTGCCGTGCAACGTTATGGTGCCAGCCGATTTCTCGCGAATACCAAATAACGTCTCAACAATATCGGTACGTTTCGCCCCCACCAGCCCGGCAATACCGAGGATCTCCCCTTTATGCAGATCAAACGAGACATCGCGAATCGACGGCTGGCGCAGTGACGTCAGGTTACGCACCTCGAGGATGACTTCGCCCGGCTTGTTTTCTTTGTCAGGAAAACGCTGATTAAGAGAACGCCCAACCATCATGGCGATGATCTTGTCCATCGTCAGTCCTGCCAGCGGTTCGGTGGCGATCCACTGACCGTCGCGCAATACGGTAACTTCATCACATAACTGGAAGATTTCTTCCATTTTATGCGAGATATAAACAATACCGCAGCCGCGCTCTTTTAATTTACGAATAATAGTGAACAGATGATTGACCTCTTTTTCGGTTAACGAAGAAGTCGGTTCATCCATAATCACAATTTTCGCGTTATAGGAAAACGCTTTGGCGATTTCGATCATCTGCATTTGCGAAACGGATAATGTGCCGACGCGCGCACGCGGATCGATATCAATATCCAGTTCATCAAAAATCGCTTTGGTTTCGCGGTACATTTTGTCCTGATCGACAAACATGCCTTTGGTGGGATATCGCCCCAGCCACATGTTATCCATCACCGAACGTTGTAATACCAGGTTTAACTCCTGGTGTACCATCGAAATACCATTTTCCAGTGCTTCTTTGGCAGAATGGAAATCGATCTCTTTACCCTGGAATAAAATGGTGCCGGAGTCTTTTTGATAAATACCAAACAGGCATTTTAATAATGTTGATTTTCCTGCGCCGTTTTCCCCCATTAATGCATGGATAGAATGTGGCCGGACTTTTAAATTAACGTTATCAAGTGCCTTAACACCAGGAAAAGACTTGTTGATACCGCTCATTTCCAACAAGTATTCCCCGGAAGACGGAGTCGTTGAGCTGACCATATAATTTTACCTTGTTGGCCATACAATAAGGGCGCAGTAAACGACTGCGCCCAATCAGTCTTATTTCTTGCTGAATTCAGCCAGGTTGTCTTTATCTACGCCAACATAAGGTACGCGGACCACTTTGTTGTCGATTTTCCAGTTGGTGCCATCAGCCGCACCTTTGCCATCGGCCAGGTTTTTCGCCAGATCAAAGGTCGCTTTCGCCTGGTTGTTAGCATCGTTCAGTACTGTGCCCGCCAGTGCACCGGATTTCACCAGCGCCAGCGCTTCTGGCAGCGCATCGACGCCAAACACCGGAATGCTGGACTTGTTGTGTGCTTTCAGTGCTTCTACCGCGCCCATTGCCATCGCATCGTTGTTGGCGATAACCACTTCGATTTTGTTGGCGTTCGGGCCAGACAGCCAGGCGTCCATCTTATCTTTCGCCTGAGCGGTATCCCACATAGCGGTATCTAACTGTAACTGTTCAGTTTTAATGCCTTTGTCGTTCAGCTCTTTAATCACGTAAGTGGTACGTGCTTCTGCATCCGGATGGCCCGGTTCACCTTTCAGCAATACGAATTGAATCTGACCGTCTTTGTTCAGATCCCAACCCTGATTCGCCGCCCAGTGTTTAGCAATCAAATCGCCCTGAATAATGCCGGACTCTTTGGAATCAGTGCCAACGTAGTAGGCTTTGTCGTAGCTATCCAGCGCCTTACGAGACGGTTCTTTGTTGAAGAAAACCACCGGCACGTTTTGCCCACGCGCTTTCTCAATCACCGTACCCGCAGCTGCCGGGTCAACCAGGTTGATTGCCAGTGCCTTCACCCCTTTCGCCAGCAATACGTCGATCTGATCGTTCTGCTTGGACTGGTCATTCTGAGAATCATTCATCAGCAGCTGAACATCTGGCGCGGCTTTCGCATCTTGCTCAATAGCCTTGCGCACTACAGACATAAAGTTATCGTCGTACTTATAGATTGTTACACCAATGCGAGTATCAGCAGCGTGTGCAGCGGCACCGAATAACATGCTGGCCATCACAGCAGACAGGGTTAACACCTTCTTATTCATGGTATCTCCGGTTTTTCTTATGCAGGGTAGTGCTTGAGATAAATGCTCGGCGGGGCAGTAGAGTTAATGAAGTGTTACTGAACGCCGAAGCTCACTTTTTAAAATTCGTTCTTCCATGCCCGGTAACGCTCCAGAAAACGGCTTTAATTGTTGTTATGACGCTATTACCTCGGTGAAAGTGATTATTCACTGTTACATACGGGTTACAACGTTAAAACGGTGCAATCATAGCCATCACATTGTTAAGATACTGTGAAATCACTCACAGATTGAAAGCGGTTACATCGCCTGATTTGTTGAGTTAGTGATCGCCGCCGCATTCTGGCGCGTTGCGACAGAATGGCGACGCACTAACGTCGGCATAAAACAGTGGCTGGCACGAGGATCAATATTGCCTGCTGCCCCCTGCAAGGCCAGTTCGGTGGCTAATTTAGCCATTGAAGCAATGGGATAACGCACGGTCGTTAATTGCGGGTCGGTGTAACGGGCGATGGGAATATCATCGAAACCGATGATTGAGAGATGTAACGGAATCGCAATGCCATTATCTTTTAATGCTGTCAGTGCGCCAGCGGCCATATTGTCGTTATAAGCAAATACAGCGGTAAGTTGTAGATTGCGCCCCAGCAGTTCAACCATCGCCGCCTCACCGCCCGGCATGTCCGGCGTACCAGTGCCAATCCAGCTTTCCGGCGGAATAATATCCTGCTCTTTCAACGCACTCATCCAGCCTGCTTTACGCATGGCGTCATCTTCAATGCCGTGACTGGAAGAAAGATAACCAATACGTTGATGACCGTTATTCAGCAACATGCGCGTCGCCATTCGGGCACCGCTGAGATTATCCAGGCAAACGCAACGATGGGCGTACCCCGGCACAACGCGGTTGATTAACACCATACCGGGAATGTTATCCATAAATTGCGCCAGTTCATCGTCACTCAATGCTTTTGAGTGAACAATCAACGCATTACAACGCAGGCGAATTAACACCTCAATGGCGTGACGCTCTTTTTCCGCTTCATGATAGCTATTGCCGATTAGCACGTATTTCTGATGCTGCTGAGCGACTAGATCCACCGCTTTTACCAGCGCGCCGAAAAACGCATCAGAAACGTCCATCACCACCACGCCAATGGTGTCGCTAACCTGAGTTGCCAGCGCCTGGGCATTGGCGTTTGGCCGATAATCCAGCTCACTCACGGCTTTCATTACTGCTTCACGCGTGTCGGCACTGACCAGCGTGCTGTTATTGAGCACCCGGGAAACCGTTGCCACAGAGACGCCAGCCTGACGCGCTACATCACGAATGGTGATCATATTCACTACCTGTTATGAGATTGCAGTAAATGACTGCTTGCTGGCGGCTATTTTGTCAGCACTGAATACAGGACTTCGTGAATCGAGTCACAGCAATGGAAACGGTTACAGCCGTTTTGTTAACGAATGTGATCCAGATCGTTATCTTGATGTTTTAGATATTGCCGGTCCGGCAGCACGCAAAGTTAACTGACGCCAGAGCCATTCCACCGGCCCCTGGCGGAAGAAACGCAGCCAGATAACAGAGAAGAGGATATTCGCCAGCCATACCGGAATAACAAACGCCAGCAGCTCCAGGCGGTCAAAATGCATAAACAAACCGAGGTGGTAAAAAAGCGTGGTACAAATCAGCGTTTGCAATAGATAGTTGGTCAGCGCCATCCGTCCGACGCAGGCGATCGCAAGCACCAGCTTAAAGCGGCTCAATTGCGGCCAGAAACCATAAAACAGCGACGCATAGCCTATCGCCTGAAACGGCGCACTCAGTTCCCGCGGCATCTGAAGTAAGAAGGCGCACCAGCGATATGCCCAGTCCAGCCGCCATTGCAGGGCGATGGCAGGAAGGTTAATGATCACCCCAATCGCCACCAGCACAAAACCAGTACGACGATAGTGACGTAAGCTGAACTGCCCTTTCAGCCAGCCACTGCGCATCAATGCGGCACCAATGAGCATCATCCCAGCCAGTTGCCAGCCATACTGTGCGCCCAGTGCCAGTAAACTGTTGCCAACACCATCGGCACGATTACTGATCGCATCAACGCCGCCGTGAAGCTTCCAGTATTTTTCATACAAAATAGCCGATGCATCCGGCGTCCAGGCGCGGCTGGTCTGGCTATCGGAAATCAACCCCAATAACAGCAAAACGCCAAGCCCCACCAGATAAAGCATGACGCCTGTATTAAACAGGCTTTTTACCGATGGCGCATCGCGCACCAGCCGCCAGCAGATTAAGCCCACCAGCCCGTAAGCCAGCAGAATATCGCCGTCCCAGAACAGTAAACCGTGAATAAAGCCCAACAAGACTAACAGCGTTAACCGCGACTGGATCCAGCGTCTGCCACGGGGCAGCAACATTTGCAGGCCCGCACCAAACAGCAGCGCAAAAAGCGTGAGGAATTTCACCTGGCCGACGAGATCAAGAAATGCCCAGGTCCATGCATCCTGCGGCGTAATAGCGCCGTACCAGGCGGGATTAAGATAAGCCGCCTTTGGTAGCCCAAAGGCGCTGATGTTTAATAGCAGGATCCCCAGAATGGCGACGCCGCGAACAAAATCGAGCGTGACGTTGCGCTCCATGGTTCCTGCCTTTTAATCAGTTGTGATGACGCACAGCGCGCAGAAACTCGTGGCGCGTATTCTGACTGGATTTGAACAATCCACCAAGAGAGGTCGTTGTCGTGGCACTGGTTGCATCGCGGATGCCACGCGCCTTCACGCAGTAATGCACCGCGTCGATCGAGACAGCCACGTTATTGGTGCCCAGCAGCGTTTGTAGCGCAATAAGAATTTGCTGCGTCAGACGTTCCTGCACCTGCGGACGCTGGGCAAAGAACTGCACGATACGGTTAATTTTTGACAGACCGATCACCGAATCTTTCGGGATATAAGCCACCGTCGCTTTGCCATCGATGGTAACAAAATGGTGTTCACAGGTACTGGTCAGAGTGATATCGCGCACGGTGACCATTTCATCGACCTTCATTTTGTTTTCAATGAGGGTGATTTTCGGGAAGTTGGCGTAATCCAGACCGGAGAAAATTTCATCGACATACATTTTAGCGATGCGATGCGGCGTTTCCATCAAACTGTCATCAGCCAGGTCGAGATTCAGCAGCTGCATGATTTCGGTCATATGACCAGCAATAAGGCTTTTGCGCGTTTCGTTATCCATTTCATGCACGGGCGGGCGCAGCGGTGTTTCCAGTCCTCGCGCAACTAACGCTTCATGAACCAGGGCCGCTTCTTTACTGAGTGATGGCATTTATGATTTCTCCTGCAGGTGTGACGCCTCCGCCCTGCGTGGGGGCAAAGTTATTAAGCTGATTTACAGCCTGATTATTGTGCGTGAGGCGGCGCACATAATCCAGTATTCACAGCGATAATTATTGTAATTGCCGCTGCCTTTCATCAGCAGATGTTAAAACATCGTTATGCAAATACGGAAGTGAAAGTTACTCACAGCACATTGAATAAACGGTATGATGAAGAAATTGCAAACAACACAACAAGGAGCCACGCATGGAAATGCTCGAAGAGCACCGCTGTTTTGAAGGCTGGCAGCAACGCTGGCGACACGACTCCAGTACCTTAAACTGCCCGATGACGTTCAGTATCTTTCTCCCTCCACCTCGTGATCACACTCCGCCACCAGTGCTGTACTGGCTTTCCGGATTAACCTGCAATGACGAGAACTTCACCACCAAGGCGGGTGCCCAGCGGGTAGCGGCGGAACTGGGGATTGTACTGGTGATGCCAGACACCAGCCCGCGCGGCGAAAAGGTTGCCAACGACGATGGCTACGATTTAGGCCAGGGCGCAGGCTTTTATCTTAATGCCACGCAACCGCCGTGGGCGACGCATTACCGGATGTATGATTATCTGCGCGATGAATTACCGGCGCTGGTTCAGTCGCAATTTAATGTCAGCGACCGCTGCGCCATTAGCGGTCACTCAATGGGTGGTCACGGTGCGCTGATTATGGCGCTGAAAAATCCGGGTAAATACACCAGCGTTTCGGCCTTTGCGCCAATTGTGAATCCGTGCAGCGTCCCGTGGGGAATCAAAGCGTTTAGCAGCTATTTAGGTGAGGACAGAAATGCATGGCTGGAATGGGACAGTTGCGCACTGATGTATGCCAGTAACGCGCAGGATGCGATCCCGACGCTTATCGATCAGGGCGATAATGATCAGTTTCTTGCCGACCAGTTGCAACCTGCGGTACTGGCAGAAGCCGCGCGCCAGAAAGCGTGGCCGATGACGCTGCGTATTCAGCCGGGATATGATCACAGTTACTACTTCATCGCCTCTTTTATAGAGGATCACCTGCGCTTCCATGCGCAGTATTTACTGAAGTGAAAGTCCGCCCGGTTCGCCGGGCATCTTCTCATCAGAAGCGATAATCCACTGCCATAAAGTAACGACGTCCGTCTTCGTTATAGCTGTAGTCGTCACGACTGAGATCCTTGTCGCCAAGGTTCAGCACGCCTGCGCGCAGTTTGACGTCTTTAGTCACCTGCCAGGCCGCGCCGGTATTCCAGATGGTATAACCGCCCGGTGTTTTAGCCGTCGCGCTGTCGGCGCGTTTCTGCCCGGTATAGTGCCCAGAAACATAGAATGACCAGTCTTCCAGCGCCAGCGGTTTCCAGTCCAGCGTACCGTTAGCAGTATGGAACGGCAGATCGGATAGCGGTTTGTTTTCGCCGTTGCTGACATCACGACCATCGTTGTAGGTGTAGTTGATCGACAGTTTCCATTCATCGTTGAACGGAATTTTCAGTTCGGTTTCCACGCCCTGAATACGAGCTTTGTTAACGTTGTAGTAGCTAAATACCGGTATGCGCCGTCCGTTAGTGCCCGTCTCAAAACCAACAAAGTTTTGGTAGCCCGGTGCAGCGTTGACGTCAGACGTACGGCTGATGCTGATACGATCTTTCACATCGTTACGGAAAACGGTAACGCTGGATTCAACCCCTTCCAGCCAGCCTTCTTCACCCATGTAGTAAAGCCCCAGCTCCCAACTTTCGCTGGTTTCTGGTTTCAGATCCGGGCTACCCACAATCTTACATGCGCCACGGCAGGAATTGCTCGTCCAGTCAGGGCTAAGTTGCAACAGAGAAGGTGCTTTAAATGCCGTCGCCCAGCCCCCTTTCACCGTTACGGTGTCGGTGGCGTTATAAACCAGGTAGGCACGCGGACTCCAGTGTTCACCGTAGGTTTCGTGATCGTCCATACGCACGCCGGTCGTCAGCGCCAGCGGCTCGAAGATCCGCCATTCATCTTCCACAAACAGCGCGTACTGGCTGGCAGACGTTTTGGAGCTGGTTCCCCCGGTCAGGTTCACCGCATCGCTAAGTTTGTCGTGACGCCATTCACCGCCAACCGTGAGAAACTGATTAATCGCCGTCAGCGGCAACGTGTATTTGCCGTCGACCGTATTGCTTTCGGAAGTTATCGGGCTGCTGTTGCCAGGGTTTTTGTTCTCGACTTTCTCACCGTAGTATTTCAGTTCGCTGGTGCCGTAATCCCAACGCCCATTATGGCTGACGGAGTAGTTCTGGCGTTCCAGGCGGTTTTTGTCCAGCGAGTCGGAATCACGATCCTGACGGTCGAAACCGTATCCGGCAGTAAAATCGTGATTTTGATTCGGTGTCCAGGCAAATTCGACATTGCCGTCGCGGCTGGAGAATCCTTCAATACGCGGCGTTTCTCCGGTATCGGTGGTCGTTGAGTTTTGCGGGTCATCCTTTTCACGTTTTGCCAGGCTGCCGTAAGCTTTCATTCCCAGCACACCATCAATTAATGGTCCACTGGTAAAGAACTGACCGTTATAGGTGTCACCGCGATCGCGATGTTCCTGAATGGTGGTATCGACGGTAACGGTACCCGACCATTTCTGACCGATTTTTTTGGTGATGATATTCACTACACCGCCGAGCGCATCGGAACCGTACAGCGACGACATCGGGCCACGGACCACTTCAATACGTTCGATGGAATCGACCGGGATCCAGTTCAGATCGAAATCATTGTGGCGGAAGACGGCATTGCGGGAGTTCACGCGTTTACCGTCGACGAGAATCAGGGTATAGCTGCTGTCCAGACCACGAATACTAACGCCCTTACGGTTATCCCCTTCGTTCGTCAGTTGTACGCCAGGCACTTCTTTGAGGACATCCTTCAGATTCTGTACCGGTTTTCGCTGCAGGTCTTCCTGGGTAATGACGCTGATACTGGCAGGGGCATCTTTAAGATTTTGTTCCACGGAAGATGCAGTGACAACCATCGTTTCGCCATCATCATCGACCGCTAACACAGGCCATGCACAAGAAATAGCGGACAAACACAGCCCGACCCGTACGAAAGGGTTCAACCTAAACATTCCATATCTCCATGAGGTAACTACGAAAATAAAATGGGTTATCGCTCACATCTTCTTCACGTCCCCTTGCGTACGGCAGCATCGCGGTGGACTTATTTTTTATGCAGGTGATCATCCCAGAAAGCCGGAACAGCCTCTGATTTGTCAGCCTTTTTTGATTGCGGCGTAACGATAATGCAAACGATAACAATTATCAATCCAAATGTTAAATTTTATATCCGCATGATTTGTCAGGGAAATGGAATTGAAAAAGCCCTCTCGGTTGAGAGGGCTTAGCAAGGAAGGGAGGAAACTTATTTCTTATCGTTCTGCGGGAACTTCATTTCGCTGTAGCGTACGAAGTGAGTTCCTTTAATCAGCTTGTAGCCGAACCAAATAATCAGGAACAGCGGGATACCAATATACGTTGCCGCTACGCCGCCCCAGTCAATAGTATCTTTCAGGAACGCTTCGTAGTTCTGGCCCAAAGTGATAATCAGACACAGAATGAATGCGAAGATCGGCCCCAGTGGGAAGAAACCTGAACGGTACGGCAGATCGTTAATGTCGTGTCCCTGCAATACGTAACCGCGACGGAAGCGATAGTGGCTAATGGCAATCCCCAGCCAGGCGATAAAACCCGTCATCCCGGAGGTGTTCAGCAGCCACAGGTATACCGTCTGGTTGCCAAACATGGAGGTCAGGAAGCACAGACCGGCAATCACCGTCGTCGCATACAGCGCATTACGCGGCACGCCACCACGCGACAGTTTAGCGAAAATGCGCGGCGCTTTACCGTCACACGCCAGGGTGTACAGCATACGAGTAGACGCATACATACCGGAGTTACCCGCTGACAGCACCGCCGTCAGAATAACTGCGTTCATCACCGCCGCCGCAGAGAGCAGACCCGCGTGCTGGAACACCAGGGTGAACGGACTAACGCTGATGTCTTTAACATCGTTACGCAGCAGGCTCGGATCGGTGTACGGAATAATCAGGCTGATAATCAGGATCGCGAACACATAGAACAACAGGATTCGCCAGAACACCTGACGTACCGCGCGTGGAATGTTTTTCGCCGGATCTTCGGACTCGCCTGCAGCAATACCGATCAGCTCGGTTCCCTGGAAAGAGAAGCCGACAATCATAGCTACGCCGATCATCGCCGCAAAACCACCAGCAAACGGCGCTTCGCCGATTGTCCAGTTGCTCCAGCCCGCAGGCTGCGCGCCTTTGAAGATACCGATAATCATCAGCACGCCAACGATGATAAAGACAATAACTGTCGTGACTTTGATCAGTGAGAACCAGTATTCCGCTTCACCAAAGCCACGAACTGAGATGTAGTTCAGCAGGAAGATAACGCCGAGGAACAACGCACTCCAGATCCAGCCCGGTGTATCCGGGAACCACCAGCTCATGACCAGCTGAGCTGCAACCAGGTCAACGGCGATAGTCACCGCCCAGTTGTACCAGTAGTTCCAGCCCAGCGCGAAGCCAAAGCCTTCTTCAACATAGTTCTGACCGTAAGTGGCAAACGAACCGGAAACCGGCATATATGCAGCCAGTTCACCGAGACTGGTCATCAGGAAGTAAACCATCAGGCCAATCAGCATATACGAGAGCAATGCCCCGCCCGGACCTGCCTGAGAAATCGTTGCGCCAGAGGCAACAAAAAGACCTGTACCGATGGAACCGCCAATGGCAATCATCGTCAGGTGACGCGCCTTTAATTCACGGCGTAAGCCCGGCGCTTCTGTGGTTTTAGTTTCGGAAACCATACAAAAATGCTATCCATCTTAAAAATGAGGCGCGATTGTAGCAGACGATTGGCAATCCTTCCGGCAGAAATACACGGTTATAAGACACCTTCATGATCGCCCAGGGATTATAAGTAAAGCAGCCAATCTCTTTTCTGGCGAATGCATGCTGAAGGCGCTGCGTCACGAAATCGACACAGCACCAGCATGTTCTTGTACAGCAACTTAACGCGGCACATTTGCGGGATCGCAATAGTCCAGAAAGCGCCGTAGCGCGTTGGAAAGGTGTTTTTGCCGATGATGTATACGCCACAACGTACGCATCAGGCGCGGCAGAGGGACCGCAACTTCACTTAATGTGCCTGCCTGCAATTGATCTTCAATCACACGTCGCGACAGGCAACTAATTCCCAACCCATGACGCACCGCATGTTTGATTGCCTCGGAGTTACCTAATTCCATCGCCATCTCAAACTTCGGTAAATGTGACAGCAACAGATAATCGACAATCTCCCGCGTGCCGGAACCGCGTTCACGCAGGATCCACGGCGCAGCGGCCAGCTGTTCTAAGGTGACCGGACCACGGGCCAACGGCGAAGTCGGCGCGGCGAAAACCACCAGCTCGTCTTCCAGCCACGGTTCAGAAATGATTTCAGTGCTGTGGCACGGTCCTTCAATAAAGCCAATATCAACGCGGAAATCCAGCACCGCTTGCATCACGTCCTGGCTATTCCCAACGCTAAGTTCAATCGGCAACTGCGGATAATCATGGCGATAACGGGCGATAACTGCAGGCAGAATGTAGTTACCGATGGTACTACTGGCATAGATACGAATCGCGCCGTTGTCTTCGCGAAACAGTTGTTCGATTTCAACCGCCTGTTCAAGCAATGCCAACGCACGCGGATAGAGCAGCCGCCCGTGTTCATTAACAACCAGTCTTTTCCCCACGCGATCAAACAGTTGCACGCCAAGCTGCCCTTCCAGGTCGGTCAAGGCTGCGCTCACTGCTGATTGCGACAACGCCAGCATCACCGACGCCTGGGTGGTTGATCCACTTTTCAATACTTCTGCAAAAACTTCCAACTGCCGGAGGGTGATGTGCATAGTCGCTTACCACTTATAAAGATTAATTATAAATATATAATCAATTTTATTTTTAAACCAGTTAGTCGTAACCTTATGCCCGGTTAAAGGAGAGGGTTATGACGAATATCACCTTACAGAAACAACATCGTACACTGTGGCATTTTATTCCGGGGTTAGCCCTGAGTGCAGTTATCACCGGGGTCGCCCTGTGGGGTGGTTCCATTCCCGCGGTTGCGGGTGCCGGGTTTAGTGCCCTCACCCTCGCAATCTTGTTGGGGATGGTTTTAGGCAACACCATCTATCCGCACATCTGGAAAAGCTGTGACGGTGGTGTGCTGTTTGCCAAGCAATATTTATTACGTCTGGGTATCATTCTTTATGGCTTCCGTCTGACGTTCTCGCAAATTGCCGATGTCGGTATCAGTGGGATCATCATTGACGTGTTGACGCTGTCCAGTACCTTCCTGCTGGCTTGCTTCCTGGGGCAGAAAGTGTTTGGTCTGGATAAGCACACCAGCTGGTTGATCGGTGCCGGTAGCAGTATCTGTGGTGCTGCCGCGGTACTGGCGACTGAGCCGGTAGTGAAAGCGGAAGCCAGTAAAGTAACCGTGGCTGTTGCAACCGTTGTTATCTTCGGGACCGTCGCGATTTTCCTCTACCCGGCGATATATCCGCTGATGTCTCAATGGTTTAGTCCGGAAACTTTCGGTATCTACATTGGTTCTACTGTGCACGAAGTGGCGCAGGTGGTGGCGGCAGGTCATGCTATCAGCCCGGATGCGGAAAACGCAGCAGTTATTTCCAAAATGCTGCGCGTGATGATGCTGGCTCCGTTCCTCATCCTGCTGGCGGCGCGTGTTAAACAGCTGTCTGGGGCGAACAGCGGCGAGAAAAGCAAAATCACTATTCCGTGGTTTGCCATCTTGTTCATCGTCGTTGCCATCTTTAACTCGTTCCACCTGTTACCGCAGAGCGTGGTGAACATGCTGGTAACGCTGGATACCTTCCTGCTGGCAATGGCGATGGCGGCGCTGGGTCTGACCACTCACGTCAGCGCGCTGAAAAAAGCCGGGGCGAAACCTCTGCTGATGGCACTGGTACTGTTTGCCTGGCTGATTGTTGGTGGTGGTGCGATTAACTATGTGATTCAAAGCGTCATCGCATAAACCACTACATCTTGCTCCTGTTAACCCGCTATCATTACCGTTTTCCTCCAGCGGGTTTAACAGGAGTCCTCGCATGAAATACATTGGAGCGCACGTTAGTGCTGCTGGCGGTCTGGCAAATGCCGCAATTCGCGCCGCCGAAATCGACGCAACCGCGTTTGCCTTGTTCACCAAAAACCAACGTCAGTGGCGTGCCGCACCGCTCACGACGCAAACCATCGATGAATTCAAAGCGGCCTGTGAAAAATATCACTACACATCGGCGCAAATTCTTCCCCACGACAGCTATCTGATTAACCTCGGACATCCGGTCACTGAAGCTCTGGAAAAATCGCGCGATGCCTTTATAGATGAAATGCAGCGTTGCGAACAACTGGGGCTTTCTTTGCTCAACTTCCACCCTGGCAGCCATCTGATGCAGATTTCAGAAGAGGATTGCCTTGCGCGTATTGCCGAATCCATCAACATTGCGCTGGATAAAACTCAAGGTGTAACAGCGGTGATTGAAAACACCGCCGGTCAGGGCAGTAACTTAGGGTTTAAATTCGAACATCTCGCGGCGATTATCGACGGCGTGGAAGATAAATCCCGTGTCGGCGTCTGCATTGATACCTGCCATGCTTTCGCTGCCGGGTATGATTTGCGTACTCCAGCCGAATGCGAGAAAACGTTCGCGGATTTTGCCCGTATTGTTGGCTTTAAGTATCTGCGCGGGATGCACCTTAACGATGCGAAAAGCACCTTTGGCAGCCGCGTTGACCGCCATCATAGCCTCGGTGAAGGCAATATCGGTCATGATGCGTTCCGCTGGATCATGCAAGACGACCGTTTCGACGGCATTCCGCTGATCCTTGAAACCATCAACCCGGATATCTGGGCAGAAGAGATCGCCTGGCTGAAAGCGCAACAAACTGAAAAAGCGGTGGCCTGATCGATGAACGACAGGGAAAAGCAGATTCTTAAAATTTTACGGCGTAACCCGCTGATTCAACAGAATGAAATCGCCGATATTCTGCAAATCAGCCGCTCACGTGTTGCCGCTCATATTATGGATTTGATGCGCAAGGGTTTGATTAAAGGCAAAGGATATATCCTTACCGAGCAGGATTACTGTGTGGTTGTGGGTGCAATCAATATGGATATTCGCGGAATGGCGGATATCCGTTACCCGCAAGCAGCCTCTCATCCAGGTTCTGTTCACTGTTCCGCAGGCGGCGTCGGACGTAATATCGCGCATAACCTGGCTCTGCTTGGTCGGGATGTGCATTTAATATCAGCTATTGGCAACGATTTTTACGGCGAGACATTACTGGAAGAAACGCGCCGCGCGGGCGTGAACGTTTCAAACTGCATTCGTCTGCATGGACACAGCACTGCAACTTATCTCGCTATCGCTAATAAGCAGGAAGAAACTATCCTGGCAATCAATGACACACATATTCTGCAACAGCTAACGCCTCAACTGCTCAATACTTCACGGGACTTGATTCGCCATGCTGGTGTGGTGCTGGCTGATTGTAATCTCACACCTGAAGCCCTAGAGTGGGTCTTTACCATTGCTGATGAAATTCCGATGTTTGTCGATACCGTTTCCGAATTTAAAGCAAACAAAGTAAAAAACTGGTACAGCCGGATCCACACTCTGAAACCAACACAAAATGAACTGGAAATTTTGTGGGGGCAACCGATTAAAGACGACAACGATCGCATCAGAGCTGTAAATTCGCTGCATCAACAAGGTGTTAAACGCATTTTTGTTTATCTGAAAGATGAATCTGTATTTTGCAGCGATAAGGATGGAGAACAATTTTTGCTGACCGCGCCAGCGCATACGACAGTAGACAGTTTTGGTGCTGACGATGTTTTTATGGCGGGCCTGGTATATAGCTTTCTTGAAGGATACAGTTTCCGCGACAGCGCCCGTTTTGCGGTAGCCTGCGCGGCAATTTCGCGCGCCAGCGGCAGCTTAAACAACCCTACCCTGTCTGCCGATAACGCGCTTTCATTAGTGCCAATGGTGTAACAATGTTGCCGGATTCGACGCTTGACCGCATCTTATCCGGCTCATAAATTGCGCACTACGCTAAACCAATAAAGAACCCGGCAATGGTGGCACTCATCAGATTAGAAAGTGTCGCCGCCGCCAGCGCGCGTAAACCAAGCTGGGCGATTTCCGGCGCACGGTGTGGCGCAACCGCAGAAAACGCCCCCACCACCACCCCGATAGAACCAAAGTTAGCGAAACCGCACAACGCGAAAGAAATAATCGCCACGGTTTTAGCATCCAGAGTGCCACCCGTTTGCAGATATGGCGAGAAATTGAGATAAGCGACAAATTCATTGATCGCCAGCTTCTGCCCAATCAAACTCCCGGCAAGATTTGCATCACTCCAGTCAACCCCCATCACCCACGCCAATGGGGCCAACAGGTAACCTAAAATCGACTCCAGCGAAGCATGTTCAAAACCAAACCAGCCGCCAACACCGCCGATAATACCGTTAATCAACGCAATTATTGCAACAAATGCCATCACCACTGTCGCCACACCTGCGGCGATTTTCAGCCCGGTCATTGCCCCTGTTGCAGCGGCTTCAATAATGCTCTTTGGCGGTGTTTCGGTGAAAGAGAGGTTATTAAAGGAAACCTGCGAAGATTCCGTAGCCGGGCTTAACAGGCGGGCAAACAAGATCCCGCCGGGGATCGCCATTAACGATGCCGCCAGCAGATATTCCACAGGCACGCCCAGTGCGGCGTAACCAATCATTGTCGAACCAGCAATCGAGGCCATACCGCTGCAAATCGCTGTAAATAATTCATTGCGATTCAGCCGATCGATAAAGGGTTTGACGATTGCCGGAATTTCGTTTTGCCCGAGGAAAATGGTAGTGACCGCGACGAATGACTCGATCTTGCTGATATTTAATGCTTTCTGGAAGATACCGTCGAGAATTCGAATTAAGATCCCCATCACACCGATGTAGTAGAGAATACTCACCAGCGCGGTGACGAAGATAATTGCCGGTAACACCCTGAAACCAAAGATAAATCCTGCGCCATCAAATAAGGTATCCATTTTCGGTCCGACCAGAGAACCGAAGATAAATGCGCTACCCGCGTCGCTGTACGCCATCACTTTATGGACGCCAAAAGCGACTTTTTCTGCGACCCAACGCCCTGGCGGTAACCAAAGCATTATGCCGCCAATCACGACCTGTAACACTAACGCCGCGCCAACGGTACGCAGGCTGATCTTCTTTTTGTTTACTGACAGCAAAAACGCAATAGCCAGTAATACCACCATTCCCAGAACACTTCTCATGACATCCATAGTTATTATCTCTTCATGTCATTTTGGGCGACGGCTCTCTGCCCATCATAAATAGCCGGGCCTGCATCTTGCGATACTGACCCGGCTTGTTATCAACACTTAATGGGTTTTTATGTAGCCACGTACGCACTCTTCGACTAATCCCCAGAACCAGTCGGTATCAATAGTGATGCCGACTTTGGTATTGGCGGGCTTGCCAAGAACGCCCAGCTCGTCGCAGACGGTACGCCCATAGCAAGGGCCACTGTTAACGTCCACTTCGACGTACATCTCCTGGGTTTTAATGCCATCAGGGTTAATCAAATAACCGATGCAGGTGGCGTCGTGCACCGGGCCGCCAGCCAGGCCGTAGTTTTCGAACTGCGTTTTGAGAGTGAAGTTCATGATGTCGCTGAACAGCTCTCCGGCAGGGCCGCCAGCCCTTTCCATCCGAGCAATCACATCCGGGGTGCAAACGGTCTGGTTGGTAAGATCGAGGCCCATCATCACTAATGGAACGCCGGAGGTGAACACCACGCGTGCGGCCTCCGGGTCAGCAAAGATGTTGAACTCAGCAGATGGGGTGAAGTTGCCTGTACCGTAAGCGCCGCCCATTAGCACAATTTCACGGATTTTGGGCAGGATCGCGGGTTGCATACGCATTGCCACCGCGATATTTGAAAGCGGACCAACCGGCACCAGAGTGATATCGCCATCGCTTGCCATCAGGGTATCAATGATGTATTTCACCGCATGGGTACTTTCTGCCTGGCGGGTCAGCGGCTCGAATACCGGGCCATCCAGTCCGGTTTCACCGTGAATATTATCGGCAACGATTTGTTGACGCATAATGGGCTGCGGCATCCCCGCATAAACCGGAACATTAATCTCCAGTTTCTGGCAAACATTCAGGCCATTAATTAATGTTTTATCAAGCGTCTGATTACCCGCTACAATAGTGATGCCTAATAAATCTATTGCCGGATGTTTCGCTGCCATCATCATTGCAATAGCATCATCATGACCCGGATCACAATCCAGAATAATTTTTCTCTTTTCCATTGTTTATTTCCTCTGTTTCCAGTTGCGTTATTTTTTCTACAGCAAAGAAAGTTCGACCGGGCCGATGATTGAATCTTAACAACAGCGTACGTATGCTAAATATGAGAAATCTCATAGCGGATAAACATCGTGAAAGAAATCCACAATAATGATCTTAAGCAGCAATTGATGAGTGAATCCGCGTTTAAGGATTGCTTTTCAACGGATGTTTCAGCCGATACGCGGCTGTTTCATTTTTTAGCGCGTGACTACATTGTGCAGGAAGGGCAACAGCCGTCCTGGCTGTTTTACCTGACGCGAGGCCGCGCCAGGCTTTACGCCACGCTAGCTAATGGTCGCGTGTCGCTGATCGATTTCTTTGCCGCCCCCTGTTTTATTGGTGAGATTGAGTTAATCGACAAAGACATGAACCGCGTGCGGTGCAGGCTATTGAAGAGTGTTGGTGCCTTGCGCTCTCTATGAAACATTACCGCCCGCTGTTATTAAACGACACGCTATTTTTACGAAAACTTTGCGTCACCTTAAGTCATAAAAATTATCGTAATATTGTTTCTTTAACTCAGAATCAATCATTTCCGTTAGTGAATCGCCTGGCAGCATTTATATTACTCTCACAAGAAGGTGATCTTTATCACGAAAAGCATACGCAAGCGGCAGAGTATTTAGGCGTTTCTTATCGACATCTTTTATATGTTCTCGCGCAATTCATTCACGACGGTTTATTAATTAAAAGCAAGAAAGGGTATCTCATTAAAAACAGAAAGCAGTTGTCAGGACTGGCGCTGGAGATGGACCCGGAGAATAAATTCTCCGGGATGATGCAGTAAAAATTATTTGCAATAGCGCGATTGCCGGATGCAACGCTTAATAAGCGAGTACATCCGGCAATGAAACTCAAGCTAAACCAATAAAGAACCCGGCAATGGTCGCGCTCATCAGGTTGGAAAGCGTTGCTGCTGCCAGCGCCCGTAAACCAAGCTGAGCGATTTCCGGTGCACGTTTTGGCGAAATAGCCGAAAATGCCCCAACGACAACACCGATAGAACCAAAGTTAGCAAAACCACAAAGCGCAAAGGAGATAATCGCAATGGTTTTCACTTCCAGCGTGCCGCCCGTTTGCAGGTATGGGGAGAAACTCAGGTAAGCGACGAATTCGTTAATCGCCAGTTTCTGCCCAATCAGGCTACCCGCAAGGTTGGCATCACTCCAGTCCACACCCATGATCCACGCCAGCGGTGCCAGCACATAGCCAAAAATACTTTCCAGAGAGGCATTGGCAAAACCAAACCAGCCGCCAACTCCACCAATAATGCCGTTGATCAGCGCAATAATTGCGACAAACGCCATTACCACCGTCGCTACACCAGCGGCGATTTTCAGCCCGGTCATCGCACCGCTCGCCGCCGCTTCGATAAAGCTTTTTGGCGGCGTTTCGCTGAACGACAGATTTTCAAATGTGACCTGCGAAGGCTCGGTGGCCGGGCTAAGAATACGTGCAAACAAAATACCACCTGGGATCGCCATCAGCGATGCCGCTAACAGGTAGTCAATTGGTACGCCCATTCCGGCATAACCAATCATCATCGAACCAGCAATGGACGCCATCCCGCTACAAATTGCGGTAAACAACTCGTTGCGATTCATGCGATCGATAAACGGTTTAACGATCGCCGGGATCTCATTTTGCCCGAGGAAAATAGTTGTGACTGCGACAAAAGATTCGATTTTGCTGATGTTAAGAGCTTTCTGGAAAATGCTGCCAAGGATGCGAATCAGCAGCCCCATCACGCCAATGTAGTACAGCAGACTGATGAGCGCAGTAACGAAAATAATCGCCGGGAGTACGCGAAAGGCGAAGATAAAGCCCGCACCGTCAAACAGAACATCCATTTTGGGACCGACCAGCGAACCAAAAATAAAGGCACTTCCTGCGTCACTGTAGGACATCACTTTATGGACGCCCAATGCCGCCTGCTCTACTGCCCATTTTCCCGGGGGAAAATAGAGCATGATGCCACCAATGGCAATTTGCAGCAGCAGCGCAGCGCCAACCGTGCGCAAGCTGATGCTCTTTTTATTTACCGACAACACAAAGGCAATTGCCAGCAATACCACCATCCCCACAACACTTCTCATTATATCCATAATGATTTTCCCTTCATGCCAGTAAACCCGGCGTCAGCGCCAGGTTTTGGTATGTTTGATGAGTACGGGCGACGGCTTTCTGCCCGCCAGAAATTAACCCACGAGACGCTGATATTCTTTGGCAATTTCGCTCGCCAGAATGGCGTTATTAAAGACCAGTTGAATATTGGATTTCAGGCTATCACCGCCGGTTAGCTCCGCAACACGCGCCAGCAGGAATGGCGTACTTTCTTTACCAATAACACCCTGCGCTTCAGCTTCAGCTACCGCCTGATCGATCGCCGCATTGATAGTGTGTTCTGGCATCGCAAACTGTTCCGGGATCGGGTTCGCTACCACGAGGCCACCGTTCAGCCCGCTTTGCCATTTCACCGCCATTGCACGGGCAATTTCACTGGCGCTGTCGAGACGAATGCTGACGTCAAACGGGCTGGTACGGCAGAAAAACGCAGGCAGCGCTTTAGTCTGATAGCCAATTAACGGCACACCGAAGGTTTCTAAATACTCAGTGGTTAATCCTAAATCGAGAATAGATTTCGCCCCGGCACAAACAACGGTGACATTAGTATTTGCCAGTTCTTGCAAATCGGCAGAAATATCGAAGGTATGTTCCGCCCCGCGATGCACACCACCAATTCCCCCGGTGGCAAATACTTTAATTCCGGCAAGCGCCGCAATAATCATCGTTGAAGCTACAGTGGTTGCGCCATTTTTTCCGGCGGCAACAACAAAAGGTAAATCGCGACGACTAACTTTGGTCACGTTATGCCCTTCACGACCCAGCAATTCGATTTCTTCTTTACTTAAGCCCACTTTCATCACACCGCCAATAATGGCGATAGTGGCTGGTACTGCGCCCTGTTTACGAATTGTTTCTTCTACTTCAATTGCGGTTTGGGCATTTTGTGGGAATGGCATTCCGTGAGAAATTATGGTCGATTCCAGCGCAACAACCGGTTTTTTATTTTTTAAAGCATCCTGTACTTCAGCGGATATTTGTAATAATTCAGGGGACAGAGTTAATTCAGACATTCTGTGTTCTCCACTAACGATGTAACATTGGCAATTGATAATTCAGGGTTATTGGTATATTCACAGGCAAGTGCCATTGACGAACATCCCTGCGCAAATCGAACAGAATCGATAAACGGCATACCGTCTACCCAACAGGAGGCCAGCCCCGCCATCATGGCGTCGCCTGCCCCAGTAACATTGATGACATTCGTTTTAATAGGGGCCGACCACCCACTTTCACCGTTGATATCACTGTAGTAAACGCCATCCCCTCCCATGCTCAGCACCAGGCGGTTCAGGCCGTGTTGATGAAACCAGGCGGCGACCTTTGCGACATCTTCACGTCCGGAAAGTGCAATTCCGCTCAACGTTTCGGCTTCAAGACGGTTAGGTTTTAACGTATGGATTTTGCTCAGATGATCGCGGATTTTGACGCATTTCCATGCCGATACCGGATCAATAAATACAGGCGTTTCCCCGCTATTTTCCAGAACCCAGACCAGCGCCTCTTCACTAAGGTTGCAATCCGCGACAATAACCTTTGCACCGCGAATAAACTCCTGATGCTGGGCAAGAAATTCTGCAGAAATACAGTCACTAATACTCATATCATTTATCGCGACAAGCATTTCTCCTGTATTATCGAGCAGTGATAAATAGCTGGATGTATTCTCACCCGGAACAATTAAGCATTTATCGACATAAACACCGGATTGATTAGTTTGCGCCAGTAATGATTGCCCATAAAAATCACCACCTACTGCACTTAAAAGCCAGGCATTTTTCCCCAGTAACGCCAGATTATGAGCGATATTCCTTCCCACGCCACCTGGGGTAAATTTAATTTTTCCGGGATTCGAATCCGCATAATTCAATGGATGATGTGAATACCCAGCCACATCAATATTCGCCGAACCAATAATTACTATGTAGTCCTTTTCGCGCATAGCACGCCCCCTGGCAATAAATTGCCAACGAAGAAATTGGGTAAAATAGTCATTACAGTCAATAAGACTATTAGAGCACGTGTTCATATTTAAACACATGTTCATAATAAGCATATTTAACGTAATGTAAATCGATCAGAAAAAACGAAATCGGCCAGATATGAAGGCGGTCACAAAGTTTGTCTATTTATGCAGCAACAAAAGAGAAAGTTGTGATGTGTAACACACAATATGGCAGGCAAGAAAAAGGGCAGAGATGTTTCTGCCCTCCAGATTGTTGACAACGCGCGCTTTGTTCATCCTGGATGTGGCGTAAACGCCTTATCCGACCTACAAAAGCGCAAAAATTCAATATATTGCAGGGTTCATGTAGGTCTGATAAGCATAGAGCATCAGGCAATTTTGCGTTTGTCATCATCGGGGCAGAGATGTCTCATCCCCGATAATGAAGATAAATTATGCGTTTTTTTCTACTATTTGTGTTTCCGGACGTTTCAGGAAGGCATAGGCCAAACCCGCCACCAGCGTACCGGCAATAATTGCTACCAGGTAACCCAGTACCGGCGTAATCGCGCCAGGGATCAGCAGAACAAACAGACCACCGTGTGGTGCCATCAGTTTCGCACCAATCGCCATTGAGATTGCGCCAGTCAGCGCACCACCCACGATACAGCACGGCAGCACACGCATCGGATCACGAGCAGCAAACGGAATTGCACCTTCCGAAATGAAGCACAGTCCCAATACCAGAGCGGCTTTGCCACCTTCCTGCTGCGCTTTGTCGAATTTGCGACGCGCCACCATTGTTGCCAGACCCATTGCCAGCGGTGGCACCATACCTGCCGCCATAATCGCCGCCATCGGGCCATAGGTTTGAGTACTCAGCAGACCCACACCGAATGCGTACGCTGCTTTGTTTACCGGACCGCCCATGTCAGTACACATCATGCCACCGAGGATCGCCCCCAGCAGAACCGCATTCGCAGTCCCCATGGTCTGCAGCCAGTGAGTCAGCCCTTCGAGAATGCCAGCAACCGGTTTACCGATCAGGTAGATCATCGCCAGACCGACCACCAGACTGGAAATTAGCGGAATGATCAGGATTGGTTTCAGCGCCTCCATACTCTGTGGCAGTTTCAGTTGCGTACTGATTAACTTCGCAATGTAACCAGCCAGGAAGCCCGCAATAATACCGCCAATGAAGCCAGAACCGGTGCTGACCGCCAGCATACCGCCAATCAGACCCGGCGTGAGGCCCGGACGATCGGCAATGGAAAAGGCAATATAACCTGCCAGTACCGGCACCATCAGCGCAAAGGCTGAACCACCACCAATCTGCATCAGCGCCGCTGCCAACGTACCCGGCTCTTTAAACGCTTCGATACCAAAAGCAAAAGAAAGCGCGATACACAGACCACCAGCAACGACCATCGGCAGCATGTAAGAGACGCCCGTTAGCAAGTGACGATAAGCGCCTGCACTCTCTTTCTTACCTTCAGTGGTCGCCGTTTGAGCTTTGCCCGCCGGTTCATACGGCGTTGCTTCAGCAACCGCTTTATCCAGTTCCTGCGCGGTTTTCTTCAGCGCCAGACCGGTAGAGGTACGATACATCGGTTTACCAGCAAATTTCGCCAGATCCACTTCGATATCTGCCGCCACAATCACCAGATCCGCTGCGGCTACTTCCTCGGGAGTGATTGCATTACCCGCGCCAACAGAACCACGGGTTTCAACTTTCACCCACCAGCCACGTTTTTTCGCTTCGGTTTCAATGGCTTCAGCCGCCATAAAGGTGTGTGCTACGCCAGTCGGGCAAGCAGTCACCGCAACTACGCGTTTCGGACCGCTGGCGGCAACCGGTGCTGTCGCAGTGACCGGCGCAGTGTAAGGTTTCGCATGGCCTTTGGCTTCACTCAGGAACAGCTCAGGGTGCGCAACTGCCCGGGAAATATCACCCAGCCAGACATTTTTACCGTTCAGCGCGCTGTCATTCGGGATGGAATCACCGAGAACAATCGCCATTTCAGCGTCGTTCGGATTGTCGATGATTTCCAGTTTTGCTTTTCGCGCCGCCGCGCCCAGCAGGGTCTTCGCCATATAGGCGCGTGCCTGACCGAGATTAGCGTCAATAATCAGCAGCGTTTTCATTATGCCTCTCCTGCTGTCAGTTAAAAGGTTGTAAGTCGACGCGCGCCATCATTGCGGCCAACTGCGGACGATCGGTAATACCCACATTGCTTTGACTTACCGCCAGGGCTGCAACAGCTGTCGCCAGACGCAGTGTGTGTTCACTGGATTCACGCATCAGCAAGCCATAAATCAGGCCACCAACCATAGAATCCCCTGCGCCAACGGTGCTTACGACATCGACTGACGGTGGTTTGGCGATCCATTCGCCGGAGGCATTAACCCAAAGCGCGCCTTCGGCACCCAGTGAAATAACAACATGCGCGATACCTTGTTCACGCAGCGCATGCGCAGCTTCAATCACATCTTTCATTTCAGGCAGTTTACGGCCTGCCCAGATTTCCAGCTCGCGGCGGTTAGGTTTCACCAGCCACGGTGCCGCTTTCAAACCTGCTACTAACGCTTCACGGCTACTATCAAAGATAATGCAAGGACACTGACTACGCAGGCGAGTCATCCAGTCGGTGAACGCTTCCGGGCTGACGCCTGACGGTAAGCTTCCGCTGACACAGACCATATCGAACTGACCGAGCCAGCTCAGAGAATCAGTCACAAAGCGTTCCCAGTCGGCGGGGGTGACTTCAAAACCCGAGAAGTTGAAGTCGGTCACTTCGCCGTCTTTTTCCGTCAGCTTAACGTTAATTCGAGTGCGCCCCTGTACAACATGGAAACGGTTGGCAATGCCCAGCTCGCTGAACAGTTGCTGAAAACCATCCTGATTGTCTTTACCGAGGAAGCCGCCAACGGTGACATCAATTCCCAGGTCTTTTAATACTTTGGCCACGTTGATGCCTTTACCCGCCGCATGCAGACCGGTGGTTTTCACCAGGTTCACTTCGCCGCGTTCAATTTCCGGGCAGAAACCAACAAGGTCATAAGCCGGATTAAGGGTGATAGTAGCAACACGTCTGCTCATTATGCGCCCTCCCCAAGACCAGCAGCGATAGCGTCGCCGATTGCTTTCAGCGCCTGTTCAGCATCTGCACCCTGGGCGGTAAAGCGTAGGCGATGACCTTTCTTAACGCCAAGTGCCACAACTTTCATCAGACTACGTCCGTTTGCCGGTTTGCCGGTGCCATCAAGGTTTGTCACGGTAATATCACTGTTAAATTGTTTAATGGTATTGACCAGCATGGTACCTGGACGAGCATGCAGGCCGTGTTCATTGCGCACCACAAACTCCGCGCTTAACACGTCGTCGGTCGGCGCATCATCGCTGGTCAGCAGCGCCAGCAACGTTGCCGCATCCGCTTTCAGCAAGCGGTCAGCTTTATTGTCGAGCAACAAATCAGCGAGACGCTTAAGAACCGCGAGGGGCTGATCGTCATTCATCGCCACACTCACCAGCATGGCTGCCGTTTCGCCGTCCACATCAAAAGCATTTGCCGCACGGCTTACCGCAATCGCGCTACGCAGATTGCCTTCGGCGCTATCGCTCAGCCAGATACCCTGTCCGAGGTTCAGCGGTTGTTCATTGATGGCTTTGGTGACGAAAGTGGCGTCAACTGCCCCCGCCTCTTTCAGACGCGCAGCGTTCAGCGCCTGAAGAGTCAGCAGATCGCTGGCGACGATATCCAGCGTCAGCATTTCGTTGTCGAGCTTCAGCTGCTCACTCTGCTTTTCGCCCATCAGCAATGCGCGAAGTTCTTCTGCTGTTGTTGCTGACTTCAGTTGTTCAGCAACGGAATCATCGCTCAGTACGTGGGTCAGCTGGCGTAGCAGGCCCAGATGTTCATCCGAGCTGGCAGCAATACCGATCGCCACGTACGCTACCTGACCGTCACCCCAGGTGACGCCTTCCGGGAACTGAAATACCTGAACGCCCGTTTTCAGCACCTGATCGCGGGTGTCGGTGGTGCCGTGTGGAATAGCAATACCATTGCCGAGGAACGTTGAGGTTTGCTGCTCGCGCGCCAGCATGCCATTGACGTAGCCTTCTGCTACATTACCGGCATGCACCAGCGCCGCAGCGACCTGGCGAATCGCCTCTTCTTTGTCTCCGGCCTTTTCGCCCGGATGGATGTCCTGTACGGATAACTGGAACATAGTTCTCCTCTCTTGCTGAATTGAAACGATTCAGCCTCTATGAGAAAAAAAGCGCCAACCTGGCTTAGGGTTAAAGACAAGATCGCGCTGAAACGTTTCAAGAAAGCATAATACTTCTGTTTCAGCACGCAAGGAAAGCCGTAAAGTTATGAGCAAAAGTTTGATGTGCTGCACAATTTTTTGCCATTTTTCCTAATTGCTGATGGGAAAATCCGTTATCAGCAATTTCATTTCAGCAGCGTCAGCAGCCAATCAGCAACAGTGAAATGGCATTTTGATTATTCGTGGCGCTTTTGATTTCGCTGTCTGTTTATTTTCTGACAAGCAGCGTAAACTCCGCGTCTTCCTCTTCCAGTGATCGACCAGCATGCATAACTCCCCCGCAGTCTCCAGCGCGAAATCGTTTGACCTGACCTCGACGGCGTTTTTAATCGTTGCCTTTCTCACCGGTATTGCGGGCGCTCTGCAAACCCCGACACTCAGTATTTTTCTTACCGATGAAGTACATGCCCGTCCGGCGATGGTGGGATTCTTCTTTACCGGCAGCGCTGTCATTGGGATTCTGGTAAGTCAGTTTCTCGCCGGGCGCTCTGATAAGCGCGGCGATCGCAAATCGCTGATTGTCTTTTGCTGCCTGTTAGGCGTGCTGGCCTGCACCCTTTTTGCCTGGAATCGCAACTACTTTGTTTTGCTATTCGTTGGCGTCTTTCTTAGCTGTTTTGGCTCGACCGCTAACCCGCAAATGTTTGCCCTTGCCCGTGAACATGCCGACAAAACCGGACGTGAAGCGGTGATGTTCAGCTCTTTTTTACGCGCTCAGGTTTCACTGGCATGGGTCATTGGCCCACCGCTGGCTTATGCCTTAGCGATGGGTTTCAGCTTTACGGTAATGTATCTGAGCGCAGCAGTAGCGTTTATTGTTTGCGGCGTGATGGTGTGGCTGTTTTTACCGTCGATGCAAAAAGAGCTTCCGCTGGCGACCGGCACGGTTGAAGCGCCGCGCCGTAACCGTCGCGATACGCTGCTGCTGTTTGTCATTTGTACATTGATGTGGGGCTCGAACAGCCTGTACATCATCAACATGCCGCTATTTATTATCAACGAACTGCATCTTCCCGAGAAACTGGCCGGTGTGATGATGGGGACCGCCGCCGGGCTGGAAATCCCGACCATGTTGATTGCCGGATATTTCGCCAAACGTCTGGGTAAGCGTTTCTTAATGCGCGTTGCTGCCGTGGGTGGCGTCTGTTTTTACGCAGGAATGCTGATGGCGCATTCACCTGTCATTCTGTTGGGCTTGCAGCTGCTAAATGCTATTTTTATTGGCATTCTGGGTGGCATCGGGATGCTCTATTTTCAGGATTTGATGCCCGGTCAGGCAGGTTCAGCCACCACGCTCTATACCAACACGTCGCGCGTGGGCTGGATCATCGCAGGATCAGTGGCGGGCATCGTCGCCGAGATCTGGAATTATCACGCTGTGTTCTGGTTTGCGATGGTGATGATTATCGCCACTCTGTTTTGCTTACTGCGGATTAAAGATGTTTAAGGCGCGGTCAGGATTTCCAGATCGATAAGCCAGGTCATGGCCTGCTGACGCGAGTTACCGCACATTTCAGCACTGGCTTGTAAGCCTGCACAGACTTTCGGTCGCAGTGGCGAGGTGAAAATTTTACAGCGTTGCTGTTCATCAAGCTGAATGCAGGGCGTATTGGCGGGCTTGCCATCTGGCATACCGGGAATAGGGCTGGAAATTGAAGGGGCAGTGCAACACGCCCCGCAACCCGGACGGCATTCCATACGTTGTTCTCTTAAGGTTAACCACCGGATTGATGAGCGCGCACAGTACCACCTTTTTTGCACCAGCAAAAGTGCGAATACCACTTGCCCGAAAGGCCCGTCGCGAGTACTTTGTCGCGATATTTTTGACATTTTCGACTACAGGAATTTTTCGATGCCAAGAGCGAACGAAATTAAAAAAGGTATGGTACTGAATTACAACGGCAAACTGCTGCTGGTTAAGGATATTGATATTCAGTCGCCCACTGCCCGCGGTGCCGCTACGCTGTACAAAATGCGTTTTTCTGATGTCCGTACCGGGCTGAAAGTAGAAGAGCGTTTCAAAGGTGATGATATCGTTGACACCGTGACGCTGACCCGCCGTTACGTTGACTTCTCCTATGTCGATGGCAACGAATATGTCTTTATGGATAAAGAAGACTATACCCCGTATACCTTCACCAAAGATCAGATTGAAGAAGAGTTGCTGTTTATGCCAGAGGGCGGCATGCCGGACATGCAGGTGCTGACCTGGGACGGTCAACTGCTGGCGCTTGAGCTGCCGCAGACCGTTGATCTGGAAATCGTTGAAACCGCACCAGGCATCAAAGGGGCATCTGCCAGCGCCCGTAACAAACCGGCGACATTGAGCACTGGTCTGGTGATTCAGGTACCAGAATACTTAAGCCCGGGCGAAAAAATTCGTATCCATATCGAAGAACGCCGTTATATGGGGCGTGCTGACTAACTTCAGCCGCATGCAGAAAAGGGATAGCTCAGGCTGTCCCTTTTTTAATTTATTATACCAATCTTCTATTTTGCGCTTCCTGAACACCTTACGCCCTCAATTTTCACTCGTTGATTGATCGCCCTCACACTTCATCGCATTAACAATCCAGACCAATTTCAATTGCTGTCATATAACTTTACACTGTCATTGTTAATTTATCGTTACTAAGACGTGACTCCTATGAAGACAATTGCCTCCGTTACGCTCCCGCATCATGTACACGCTCCACGCTACGATCGCCAGCAGTTGCAATCACGTATCGTTCATTTTGGCTTTGGCGCCTTTCACCGCGCTCATCAGGCGTTACTGACCGATCGTGTGCTGAATGCCCAGGGCGGCGACTGGGGGATCTGTGAAATCAGCTTGTTCAGCGGTGATCAACTGATGAGCCAGCTCCGCGCACAGAACCATTTATATACCGTGCTGGAGAAAGGTGCGGACGGCAATCAGGTGATAATTGTCGGTGCCGTTCACGAATGCCTTAATGCAAAACTGGATTCCTTAGCGGCAATTATTGAGAAATTTTGCGAGCCACAGGTGGCAATTGTTTCCCTGACGATTACCGAAAAAGGCTATTGTATTGACCCGGCCACCGGTGCACTCGACACCAGTAATCCGCGGATTATTCACGATCTACAAACCCCTGAAGAACCTCACTCCGCACCGGGTATTCTCGTCGAAGCACTGAAACGCCGCCGTGAGCGCGGCCTTACACCGTTTACCGTGCTCTCCTGCGACAATATTCCCGACAATGGTCATGTGGTGAAAAACGCGGTGCTGGGAATGGCAGAAAAACGTTCGCCAGAACTCGCCGGGTGGATAAAAGAGCACGTCAGTTTTCCGGGAACCATGGTCGACCGCATTGTTCCGGCTGCAACCGACGAATCACTGGTGGAAATCAGCCAGCATCTGGGGGTGAATAATCCCTGCGCGATTAGCTGCGAACCGTTTATCCAGTGGGTGGTGGAAGATAACTTCGTCGCTGGGCGTCCTGCCTGGGAAGTCGCAGGTGTACAAATGGTGAATGATGTCCTGCCATGGGAAGAGATGAAACTGCGGATGCTTAATGGCAGCCACTCTTTTCTCGCTTATCTGGGTTACCTCTCAGGATTCGCCCATATCAGTGATTGCATGCAGGATCGCGCATTTCGCCATGCCGCCAGAACATTAATGCTGGATGAGCAAGCGCCGACACTGCAAATTAAAGATGTCGATTTAACACAATATGCGGATAAGTTAATTGCACGTTTTGCTAATCCGGCGCTGAAACATAAGACCTGGCAAATCGCGATGGATGGCAGCCAGAAATTACCGCAACGCATGCTGGCAGGTATTCGCATACATCAGGGGCGCGAAACGGACTGGTCGTTGCTGGCATTAGGCGTTGCAGGCTGGATGCGTTACGTCAGCGGCGTTGATGATGCCGGAAATGCCATTGATGTTCGCGATCCGCTTAGCGATAAAATTCGCGAACTTGTTGCGGGCAGCAGCAGTGAACAACGCGTAACCGCCCTGCTTTCCCTGCGTGAAGTTTTCGGTGATGATCTGCCAGATAACCCGCATTTTGTGCAGGCCATCGAACAAGCCTGGCAACAAATCGTACAATTCGGCGCACATCAGGCGCTATTAAACACCCTCAAAATTTAACGATTTCTGCGGTTAAAGCGGATGAAGCTCACCTTCGTCCGCTCTCCCCTTCTCTTTTCTGCCTTTTTTAGCCAGGATTAACGCTCAGTTAACTTACCAGAGTATTGCGGAGCCGTTGTGACCAGGACCAACCTCATCACCGGTTTTCTCGGCAGCGGGAAAACCACGTCGATTCTTCATCTGTTAGCCCATAAAGATCCCAACGAAAAATGGGCGGTACTGGTTAATGAATTTGGGGAAGTCGGAATTGATGGTGCTTTGCTCGCCGATAGCGGCGCATTGCTGAAAGAGATCCCCGGCGGCTGCATGTGCTGCGTTAATGGTTTACCCATGCAGGTAGGGTTGAATACCTTACTGCGTCAGGGAAAACCAGACCGCTTGTTGATAGAGCCGACCGGGCTGGGCCATCCGAAACAGATCCTCGATCTGTTAACCGCACCAGTCTATGAACCGTGGATAGATCTGCGCGCCACCTTGTGCATTCTCGATCCACGCCTGCTGCTGGACGAAAAAAGCGCCAGCAATGAAAACTTCCGTGACCAGCTGGCTGCCGCAGACATCATTGTCGCCAATAAATCCGACCGTGCGACGCCCGAAAGTGAGCAAGCGCTACAGCGTTGGTGGCAGCAAAATGGTGGCGATCGACAATTAATTCACAGTGAGCATGGGAAAGTTGACGGTCATCTTCTGGATTTGCCGCGTCGCAATTTAGCCGAGTTGCCCGCCAGCGCCGCGCATTCTCATCAGCATGTCGTGAAAAAAGGGTTAGCAGCGTTAAGCCTGCCAGAGCATCAACGCTGGCGTCGCAGTCTGAACAGCGGGCAAGGATATCAGGCCTGCGGCTGGATATTCGACGCTGATACGGTATTCGACACCATTGGCATTCTGGAATGGGCGCGACTTGCACCGGTGGAACGCGTCAAAGGCGTGCTGCGTATTCCCGAAGGGCTGGTACGAATCAACCGTCAGGGCGATGACCTGCACATTGAAACGCAAAACGTTGCGCCACCGGACAGCCGTATTGAGCTGATTTCCAGCAGCGAAGCTGACTGGAATGCCTTACAGAGCGCGCTGTTGAAGCTTCGTTTAGCGACTACCGCGTAAGGTTGCCTGCGTTTTTCAGTAAGATAATTAGAGAAAATATGATTAAAAATTTGCCGCAAATAGTGTTGTTGAATATTGTCGGCCTCGCGCTGTTTCTTTCCTGGTATATTCCCGTTAATCATGGATTCTGGTTGCCGATTGATGCGGATATTTTTTATTTCTTTAATCAGAAACTGGTCGAAAGTAAGGCCTTTTTGTGGCTGGTTGCATTGACCAACAATCGCGCTTTCGACGGTTGTTCTCTGCTGGCGATGGGAATGTTGATGCTGGGTTTCTGGCTGAAAGAAAACGCCCCTGGCAGACGACGTATCGTGATTATGGGTCTGGTCATGCTATTAACTGCAGTGGTATTAAACCAGCTGGGTCAGGCATTAATTCCTGTAAAACGGGCCAGCCCAACATTGACTTTTACCGATATTAACCGCGTCAGCGAACTGCTCTCTGTTCCCACGAAAGATGCCTCACGAGATAGCTTTCCCGGCGATCACGGCATGATGCTGCTTATTTTTTCGGCATTCATGTGGCGTTATTTCGGCAAAGTTGCAGGCCTTATCGCCCTTATTATTTTTGTGGCTTTTGCATTTCCCAGAGTAATGATTGGCGCACACTGGTTTACTGACATCATTGTCGGTTCGATGACCGTGATATTGATCGGTTTGCCCTGGGTGTTGCTGACGCCATTAAGTGATCGATTAATCACCTTTTTTGACAAATCACTACCGGGAAAAAACAAACATTTCCAAAACAAATAACTCACAGTAATTAACATCATCAGGCTTATTTTTATAGTGAGGATAATCCTGATGATGCGCACCGTGCTTTCATCCATCGCGCGCAAAAATCATTCTCTAAGTAAATGAATGGATTGCATGCGTTTCACTCAATCGTACTTTAATTGACCAATCCCGCTTATTAACTTTCTGTATCACTTTTTCTTATAAAAAATCATGCAAAACCGCTCGCCAAGACCGCATCAATCGGGTAATCTCGAACTCGTTTTGCCTCGGCGGTAGATTATCCTCACAGCATATAATTTTGTGCGTTAGTCCACAGATTTGGCCTTAAGGAATTGTTTCAACATGCCCAGGTAATTAGTCTCGTGTCGCTTGGCATTTTTTTATAACGATATTTGTCGTTAAGGACTTCAAGGGAAAACAAACAACATGGTCAAATCTCAACCGATTTTGAGATATATCTTGCGCGGGATTCCCGCGATTGCAGTAGCGGTTCTGCTTTCTGCATGTAGTGCAAATAACACCGCAAAGAATATGCATCCTGAGACACGTGCAGTGGGTAGTGAAACATCATCACTGCAAGCTTCTCAGGATGAATTTGAAAACCTGGTTCGTAATGTCGACGTAAAATCGCGAATTATGGATCAGTATGCTGACTGGAAAGGCGTACGTTATCGTCTGGGCGGCAGCACTAAAAAAGGTATCGATTGTTCTGGTTTCGTACAGCGTACATTCCGTGAGCAATTTGGCTTAGAACTTCCGCGTTCGACTTACGAACAGCAGGAAATGGGTAAATCTGTTTCCCGCAGTAATTTGCGTACGGGTGATTTAGTTCTGTTCCGTGCCGGTTCAACGGGACGCCATGTCGGTATTTATATCGGCAACAATCAGTTTGTCCATGCTTCCACCAGCAGTGGTGTTATTATTTCCAGCATGAATGAACCGTACTGGAAGAAGCGTTACAACGAAGCACGCCGGGTTCTCAGCCGCAGCTAATAAACCGTTTGGATGCAATCCCTTGGCTATCCTGACGAGTTAACTGAAAGCACTGCTTAGGCAGTGCTTTTTTGTTTTCATTCATCAGAGAAAATGATGTTTCCGCGTCTTGATCCAGGCTATAGTCCGGTCATTGTTATCTTTTAAATGTTGTCGTAATTTCAGGAAATTAACGGAATCATGTTCATACGCGCTCCCAATTTTGGACGTAAGCTCCTGCTTACCTGCATTGTTGCAGGCGTAATGATTGCGATACTGGTGAGTTGCCTTCAGTTTTTAGTGGCCTGGCATAAGCACGAAGTCAAATACGACACACTGATTACCGACGTACAAAAGTATCTCGATACCTATTTTGCCGACCTGAAATCCACTACTGACCGGCTCCAGCCGCTGACCTTAGATACCTGCCAGCAAGCTAACCCCGAACTGACCGCCCGCGCAGCGTTTAGCATGAATGTCCGAACGTTTGTGCTGGTGAAAGATAAAAAAACATTCTGTTCATCTGCGACCGGTGAGATGGACATTCCACTCAATGAATTGATTCCGGCGCTCGACATTAATAAAAACGTCGATATGGCGATCTTACCCGGCACGCCGATGGTGCCGAACAAACCCGCAATCGTCATCTGGTATCGCAACCCTTTGCTGAAAAATAGCGGCGTCTTTGCCGCTCTGAATCTCAACCTGACGCCTTCACTCTTTTATAGTTCACGGCAGGAAGATTACGATGGCGTCGCCCTCATTATTGGCAATACTGCGCTATCTACCTTTTCTTCACGTTTGATGAACGTTAACGAATTAACCGACATGCCAGTCCGTGAAACTAAAATTGCGGGCATTCCTCTGACCGTTCGGCTTTATGCAGATGACTGGACATGGAACGATGTGTGGTACGCATTTTTACTGGGCGGCATGAGTGGAACTGTCGTTGGCCTGCTCTGCTATTACCTGATGAGCGTACGTATGCGCCCCGGCAGAGAAATCATGACCGCCATCAAGCGCGAACAATTTTACGTGGCGTATCAACCGGTGGTGGATACACAAGCTTTGCGAGTAACGGGCCTGGAAGTACTGCTACGCTGGCGGCATCCTGTCGCGGGAGAAATTCCCCCGGATGCCTTCATTAACTTTGCCGAATCGCAAAAGATGATTGTGCCGCTGACTCAGCACCTGTTTGAGTTAATTGCCCGCGATGCCGCAGAATTAGAAAAAGTGCTGCCGGTAGGCGTCAAATTTGGTATTAACATTGCGCCGGACCATCTGCACAGCGAAAGCTTTAAAGCAGATATCCAGAAACTGCTCACTTCCCTGCCCGCACACCATTTCCAGATTGTGCTGGAAATTACCGAGCGCGATATGTTGAAAGAGCAAGAAGCCACACAACTCTTCGCCTGGCTGCACTCGGTCGGCGTAGAAATTGCTATTGATGACTTCGGCACCGGGCACAGCGCGCTTATCTATCTTGAGCGTTTTACGCTCGATTATCTGAAAATTGACCGTGGATTTATCAACGCCATCGGTACGGAAACGATCACTTCACCCGTACTTGACGCGGTGCTGACGCTGGCGAAACGCCTCAATATGCTGACGGTTGCTGAAGGGGTCGAAACGCCGGAACAGGCGCGATGGCTAAGCGAACGCGGCGTTAATTTCATGCAAGGCTACTGGATTAGTCGCCCGTTACCGCTGGACGATTTTGTTCGCTGGCTGAAGAAACCGTATACGCCGCAGTGGTAAGGTGTGCTTACGTCCCTTATTATTCATAGTGAAAGCATGCCGGATTGCGGCTAATGATGAGTAAAAGGAAATCCGTTGCAGATGATTGTGCGCATACTGCTGCTGTTTATCGCCCTGTTCACCTTCGGTGCGCAGGCGCAGGCTATCAAGGAAAGCTATGCCTTTGCCGTGCTGGGCGAACCCCGGTACGCATTTAATTTCAACCATTTTGATTATGTGAACCCCGCCGCGCCAAAAGGTGGGCAGATAACGTTGTCAGCCCTCGGCACCTTCGATAATTTCAACCGCTATGCACTGCGCGGCAACCCGGGCGCACGCACCGAGCAGTTGTACGACACGCTATTTACGACTTCCGATGACGAACCAGGCAGTTATTACCCGCTGATTGCTGAAAGTGCACGCTATGCTGACGATTATTCCTGGGTGGAGGTCGCTATTAATCCGCGCGCCCGTTTTCATGATGGTTCGCCCATTACTGCCCGCGATGTAGAGTTTACTTTTCAAAAATTTATGACCGAAGGCGTGCCGCAATTTCGTCTGGTCTACAAAGGCACCACCGTCAAAGCCATTGCACCGTTAACCGTGCGCATTGAGTTAGCTAAACCCGGCAAAGAAGATATGCTGAGTCTGTTTTCGCTGCCGGTATTTCCAGAAAAGTACTGGAAGGATCACAAACTTAGCGACCCGCTCGCCACGCCTCCGCTTGCCAGTGGTCCGTACCGCGTTACGTCCTGGAAAATGGGGCAAAATATTGTCTATTCCCGTGTGAAAGATTACTGGGCAGCAAACTTACCGGTAAACCGTGGACGCTGGAATTTCGACACCATTCGCTACGATTATTACCTCGATGATAATGTCGCCTTTGAAGCGTTTAAAGCAGGTGCCTTTGATTTGCGTATGGAAAACGACGCCAAAAACTGGGCCACGCGTTATACCGGTAAAAATTTCGATAAAAAATACATCATCAAAGATGAGCAAAAGAACGAATCAGCCCAGGATACGCGTTGGCTGGCGTTTAATATCCAACGTCCGGTATTCAGCGATCGCCGGGTCCGGGAAGCTATCACTCTCGCCTTTGACTTTGAATGGATGAACAAGGCGTTGTTTTACAATGCCTGGAGTCGCACGAACAGTTATTTTCAGAATACCGAATACGCGGCCAGAAATTACCCCGACGCCGCGGAGCTGGTGCTTCTGGCACCAATGAAAAAAGATCTACCGTCAGAAGTCTTCACACAAATCTACCAGCCGCCGGTATCCAAAGGCGATGGCTACGATCGTGACAACCTGTTAAAAGCCGACAAACTTCTCAACGAAGCGGGCTGGGTGCTGAAGGGTCAGCAACGCGTTAATGCCACAACGGGTCAGCCACTCAGCTTTGAATTATTGCTTCCCGCAAGCAGCAATAGTCAGTGGGTATTGCCGTTCCAGCACAGCCTGCAACGGCTGGGTATCAACATGGACATTCGCAAGGTGGATAACTCGCAAATCACTAACCGCATGCGCAGTCGCGACTATGACATGATGCCGCGCGTATGGCGGGCGATGCCGTGGCCCAGTTCCGATTTACAGATTTCCTGGTCATCGGAATATATCAATTCCACTTATAATGCCCCCGGCGTGCAAAGCCCGGTTATCGACTCGCTGATCAACCAAATTATTGCCGCGCAGGGAAATAAAGAAAAATTACTGCCGTTGGGGCGAGCACTGGATCGCGTATTAACGTGGAATTATTACATGCTGCCAATGTGGTACATGGCGGAAGACCGTCTCGCCTGGTGGGATAAATTCTCCCAGCCGGCCGTGCGCCCCATCTATAGCCTCGGTATCGATACCTGGTGGTATGACGTCAATAAAGCGGCCAAACTGCCGTCCGCCAGCAAACAGGGAGAGTAGATGGGCGCTTACCTGATTCGCCGTCTGTTGCTGGTGATCCCAACATTATGGGCGATTATCACCATCAACTTTTTCATCGTGCAAATTGCGCCTGGCGGTCCGGTCGACCAGGCCATCGCCGCCATTGAGTTTGGTAATGCCGGAGTATTACCCGGCGCAGGCGGTGAAGGTGTTCGTGCCAGCCATGCGCAAACGGGTGTCGGCAATATCAGCGACAGTAATTACCGTGGCGGACGCGGATTAGATCCAGAAGTGATCGCTGAGATCACTCATCGCTACGGTTTTGATAAGCCGATCCACGAACGTTACTTCAAAATGCTCTGGGACTACATCCGCTTTGATTTTGGCGATAGCCTGTTTCGCAGCGCCTCGGTGCTGACGCTGATTAAAGACAGTCTGCCGGTTTCCATCACCCTCGGATTGTGGAGCACGCTGATTATCTATCTGGTGTCGATTCCGTTAGGCATTCGCAAAGCTGTTTATAATGGGAGCCGCTTTGACGTCTGGAGTAGCGCATTTATCATCATCGGCTACGCCATTCCGGCCTTTTTGTTTGCCATCCTGCTGATTGTCTTCTTCGCGGGCGGCAGCTATTTCGACCTGTTCCCTCTACGCGGCCTGGTTTCCGCTAACTTTGATTCGCTGCCGTGGTATCAGAAAATCACCGATTATCTGTGGCATATCACGCTGCCGGTGCTGGCGACAGTGATTGGTGGCTTTGCGGCGCTGACCATGCTGACAAAAAACTCATTCCTTGATGAAGTGCGCAAGCAATACGTGGTGACCGCGCGTGCGAAAGGGGTAAGTGAAAAAAATATTCTCTGGAAACATGTGTTCCGCAACGCCATGCTGCTGGTGATTGCCGGTTTTCCGGCGACGTTTATCAGCATGTTTTTTACCGGCTCGCTGCTGATTGAGGTGATGTTTTCACTCAATGGTCTGGGCTTACTGGGCTACAAAGCGACCGTCTCGCGCGATTATCCTGTAATGTTTGGTACCTTGTATATTTTCACCCTGATTGGCCTGCTGCTGAATATTGTCAGTGATATCAGCTATACGCTGGTTGATCCGCGTATTGATTTTGAGGGACGTTAATGTCGCGACTCAGCCCCGTCAATCAGGCCCGTTGGGCGCGTTTTCGTCATAACCGTCGCGGCTACTGGTCGTTATGGATTTTCCTCGTCTTGTTTGGTTTGAGTTTGTGTTCTGAACTTATCGCCAACGATAAACCGTTGCTGGTGCGTTATGACGGCAGTTGGTATTTCCCGTTATTGAAAAACTACAGCGAAAGCGATTTTGGCGGCCCGCTGGCAAGTCAGGCTGATTATCAGGACCCGTGGCTGAAACAACGGCTGGAAAATAACGGCTGGGTACTGTGGGCACCGATTCGCTTTGGTGCTACCAGTATCAACTTTGCTACCGATAAGCCCTTCCCTTCTCCACCCTCCCGGCAAAACTGGCTGGGAACGGATGCCAACGGCGGCGATGTGCTGGCACGCATTCTCTATGGCACGCGGATCTCGGTTCTGTTTGGCCTGATGCTGACTCTCTGTTCCAGCGTGATGGGCGTGCTGGCGGGGGCGCTACAAGGCTATTACGGCGGTAAAGTCGATCTCTGGGGACAACGCTTTATTGAAGTATGGTCGGGGATGCCGACGCTGTTTTTGATTATTTTACTTTCCAGCGTCGTACAGCCTAACTTCTGGTGGCTGCTGGCAATTACTGTCTTGTTTGGCTGGATGAGTCTGGTCGGCGTGGTGCGGGCGGAGTTTTTACGTACTCGTAATTTCGACTACATTCGTGCGGCACAGGCGCTTGGCGTCAGCGATCGCAGTATCATCCTGCGTCATATGTTGCCTAATGCCATGGTCGCGACCCTCACCTTTTTACCGTTTATTTTATGTAGTTCGATAACCACCCTGACCTCGCTCGATTTCCTCGGCTTCGGTCTACCGCTCGGTTCACCGTCACTCGGTGAACTGCTGTTACAAGGGAAAAATAACCTTCAGGCCCCGTGGCTTGGGATCACCGCCTTCTTGTCGGTGGCGATATTATTGTCTTTGCTGATCTTTATTGGTGAAGCCGTCCGCGACGCATTTGATCCTAATAAGGCGGTGTAGCATGACGCAAACTCTGTTAGCGATTGAAAATTTGTCGGTGGGTTTTCGCCATCAGCAAACCGTACGTACAGTAGTCAATGATGTTTCACTACAGATTGAGGCTGGCGAAACGCTGGCGCTGGTGGGTGAGTCAGGTTCAGGCAAAAGCGTTACCGCGCTGTCAATTTTACGCCTGCTCCCTTCCCCGCCGGTTGAATATCTCTCCGGCGATATTCGTTTTCATGGCGAATCGCTGCTTCACGCCAGCGATCAAACGTTGCGCGGTGTACGCGGTAATAAGATCGCCATGATTTTTCAGGAACCGATGGTGTCGTTAAATCCATTGCATACCCTGGAAAAACAGCTTTATGAAGTGCTTTCACTCCACCGCGGGATGCGTCGGGAAGCGGCTCGTGGCGAAATTCTTAACTGCCTTGATCGCGTTGGTATCCGCCAGGCGGCAAAACGGCTGACAGATTATCCGCATCAGCTCTCCGGCGGCGAACGGCAGCGGGTGATGATTGCGATGGCGCTGTTAACGCGACCGGAATTATTAATTGCCGATGAACCGACCACCGCACTGGACGTCTCTGTCCAGGCGCAGATTTTACAGCTGTTGCGCGAACTGCAAGGCGAGCTGAATATGGGCATGCTGTTTATTACTCATAACCTCAGCATTGTCAGAAAACTGGCCCACCGCGTGGCGGTAATGCAAAACGGTCGCTGTGTCGAGCAAAATTACGCCGCTACGCTATTTGCATCACCCACTCATCCTTACACACAAAAGCTACTCAACAGTGAACCGTCAGGCGATCCAGTGCCGTTGCCAGAACCTGCCTCAACGTTGCTGGATGTTGAACAGCTTCAGGTTGCCTTCCCCATTCGCAAAGGGATTTTGAAGCGCATTGTGGATCATAATGTGGTGGTGAAAAACATCAGTTTTACGCTACGAGCGGGTGAAACACTGGGTTTAGTGGGCGAGTCCGGTTCCGGGAAAAGTACGACGGGACTGGCGCTGCTGCGACTGATTAATTCTCAGGGCAGCATCATCTTTGACGGTCAGCCACTGCAAAATTTAAATCGCCGCCAGCTGTTACCTATTCGTCATCGCATTCAGGTGGTATTTCAGGATCCAAACTCCTCGCTCAACCCACGACTCAACGTTTTGCAGATTATTGAGGAAGGCTTACGGGTTCACCAGCCGACGCTTTCTGCCGCACAACGCGAACAACAAGTGATAGCCGTGATGCATGAAGTGGGATTAGATCCTGAAACACGCCACCGTTATCCGGCGGAGTTCTCTGGTGGTCAGCGACAACGTATTGCGATTGCCAGGGCATTAATTCTTAAGCCCTCGCTGATCATACTTGATGAACCGACATCATCACTCGACAAAACGGTACAGGCGCAAATATTGACGCTATTGAAATCATTGCAACAAAAGCATCAACTGGCCTATTTGTTTATCAGCCACGATTTGCACGTTGTCCGCGCGTTATGTCATCAGGTTATCATACTGCGACAAGGGGAAGTAGTGGAACAAGGACCGTGCGCGCGCGTGTTTGCCACACCGCAGCAGGAGTATACGCGTCAGCTACTGGCGTTGAGCTGACGCTTAAAAAGGATTGTAGTTTGAAAAGGGTTCGGCAATTGCCACACCAAAATTTTTCAATCGGCATGTTGCAGCAAACTCGTCCTGGCGATTTACAAACAGGCACGGCTCACCTTCACACTCCAGCACCGAACATGGAACTTCGATGTCGCTTAACGCCTGGCTTAGTTTATACATCACCGACCATGCATTATCACCATCCGGGCTAAGCAATTTAAGCGCCACCAGGCTGTTGTCACCGCACGGTCCATTTTGCGGAATCGGTTCAACCTTCGAACCTGCGAAACCAGCAGACCAGCGATAGTTCTGCGGCAGTCGATGGACGATTGAGAGTTGTAATGAAGTCACTTATTTTCCCCGGAAGCACATTCACTTCACAATTTGTTTACATCAATTTTAACACATCATCAACAATCCGTCTTTATACAGATCGTAAAGATTGATGCCTCGCCTGCGTGGCCTCTATGGCTCTGATTTAAGTAATATCTGCGGGCGTGGTCACGTTTGCGGGGCTATATGTACCCGTTTCTGCGATCTAACTCAACCTTTTTAACTACAATGATGTGACTTTTTACATAAATTGATTTTACATAAAATAAACATATATCGGGGGAATGATAGATTTGTGGTTGACATGCATCAACAAAGGAAGCCTTTTAGCTTCCTCGTTGTGCAATAGATCACCGTTTTTTCGGCCGACTGGCGTACAGACAGAAGAGAATGGAGCTGGTTGCGCAGAATGCAATTGACCAAATCATCGGCCATGCAGAGTTTAAGGTCGCAAGAGAAAGCAATGCGCCAACAATTGCCCCTATGCCAAAACGGAAGGTTCCTGCCAGCGAAGATGCCGTTCCCGCCATATGGGGAAACTCATCAAGAATGACCGCCATCGCATTGGATGACACCATCGACACGCAGCCCACAAACGCCGCAACGCCAACCACCAGCGACCAAAATCCCAGCCCCAGCAGCGCACTGATGACCATCCACGCTGCCATAATAAATTGTATCCACAACCCCGAGCGGAACATATTTAACGCGCCAATGCGGCGGACGAAGCGGCTGTTAAAGATGGTCATCACGAACAGGAAGGCATTGTTTATCGGAATATAATACCGG